>Ga0208102_1000121_pt1 | contig 40373 bp, 39 predicted proteins | sample CryBogmetaGMA17M_FD_184549 | JGI IMG/M metagenome (GOLD analysis project Ga0208102, IMG submission 184549) | Freshwater microbial communities from Crystal Bog, Wisconsin, USA - MA17M (SPAdes) | ecosystem: Environmental > Aquatic > Freshwater > Lake | place: Crystal Bog, Wisconsin, USA...
CACCGTCAACATCCAGAATCAGCATTTTTATTTTCTTTAATTTATCTTTCAGATTTTTATTCATTGAAGAATTATCCTTTGTTTATATTGCTTAAGACTTATTTTTTACCAAACTGTCAATTTGCTTCAACATTGTAAGCAACCCTTCGAGCGAATCAAGATACAAAGAATTGGCTCCATCACACAGCGCTTTCTCCGGGTTACGGTGCACTTCTAAGAATATTCCATCAACCCCCGCGGCCACGGCCGCCTTGGCCAGATATGGAACCATATTCCGCTGCCCGCCTGATGCCGTACCGGTTCCTCCGGGTAATTGGACTGCGTGAGTCGCGTCAAAAATCACCGGATAGCCGATCTCTCTCATTATCGGCAATGAGCGTATATCAAAAACAAGGTTATTATAACCGAAGGATGTCCCCCGTTCAGTGATAAGAATTTTTTCATTACCAGCCGCTCTTACTTTAGTTATGATATTGGCAACATCCCAAGGCGCCAGAAATTGCCCTTTTTTTATATTAATAATTTTTGCTTTTTTGGCGACTTCCATCACAAAATCAGTCTGGCGGCAAAGAAAAGCCGGCACTTGCAAAACATCTACTATTTGGGCCGCTTCATCAATTTCTTCAAAACGATGTACGTCGGAGAGTAACGGTACATCCAATTTTTCCTTGATACGTTTTAGGATAGCCAACCCTTCTTTCAATCCCGGGCCTCGATATGAACTGAGCGAAGTACGGTTGGCTTTATCGTAAGAGGCCTTAAAGATAAAAGGGATTTTTAACTTTGCCGTCAGCTTCTGCAGATACTGAGCGACATCCATAGCCGCCGTTTCATCTTCCAGTACGCACGGACCGGCAATCAAAACAAAACCCGTATTACTTCCTATGCTGAAATCGTTCAGTTTTATCTGATTCATTATTTACTCCTTATTTTATTTTTGAGATTTCTTCTGCAATAATTTAATCTTCAGCGCCGGTATTCTCCTTGACGCTTTTGGTGATTCCGGGTTAAGTTCATAAGCACTTGTATAAGCCTTAAGGGCTTCCGAATACAGCTCTTTTCCTTCATAGGCCTCACCTAAGTTCGCGTAGAGTTCATCATCTTCCGTATCGTATTGCAACGCTATTAGATAATTTGCAATTGCCTTATCCCACTTTTTTTGGGCTGCATAGGCATATCCCAAACTGGCATAGGAAGCGGCTTTTTTAGGTTCAAGGGTAATAATTTTTTTATAATATCTTATTGCTGTCTCATACTTTTTGTCTTTAAAATAACATTGCCCGATAATGCTTAATACTTCTTTAGTCTGCGGTAATACTTTTTCGTACTCGGCAATCGCGTCTTTTTCCCGCCCCAGTTTTCCGTAAGTATAGGCCAAATTATAATGCAAGGTGGAGCTGTTAGACCCAAATTTAATCGCCTTTTCATAATTTTCTGCTGATGCTTTATATTTATCCAGCTCGCCATAGGCAAAGCCTAAATTAGCATAGATCGATGAATTTTTCGGATTTTTTTCAGTCAATTTTTCGTAATACTTTACTGCCTGATCAAATTTCTTGTTTTTGAAATTAAGATCAGCCAGACGCTCAATGGCATCGGCATCCTTAGGATTTATTTTTAATACATGCTGGTATTCCTTTATGGCCTCAGCGCTTTGTTTTCTTTTTTCATAGGCGGCACCAAGATTGAAACGGATCGCCGGTTCATCCGGACTCAATGAAACCGCCTTTTTTAAATTATCAATTTCTTCCTGCCACCTACCCCGACTGGCATAAGCCTGCGCCATATTGGCGTAAGCGGCAGCCATCCGCGGTTGCTTTTTTATCAATTCTTTATAATATTTAATGGCATCTTCGTATTTATTAATTTTGAGATAAACGTCTCCCAGAGCGAGCAAAGCTAAATCCATATCTTTAGAATGCTCAATTACATATTTATACTCTTCAATTGCCGGATTCATCTTTTTTGTTTTTTCGTATGCCTCACCCAGTTTTAATCTGACTGGATAATTATCCGGCTCAAGCTTCACTGCTTGCCTGTAACTTTCTACTGCCTGATCCCATAATGCTTTTTGGGAAAGAGCAAAACCGAGGCTGGCATAGGCTTGGGCATCCTGTGTATTTATTTTGATAAACTTCCGGCATACTGCAATGGCATTGTCATAATCTTTTTTCTTGATATAACATTTGGTAAGTTCCATCATCGCTGCTGTATCATCGGATTTAAGCGACAAAATATCTTTATATTGCTTGATGGCATCATCTAACCGATCAAGGCGTAAGTAAGTGCCGGCAAGGATTTTGCGAATGCCGATATCTTCCTTGTTTGTGGCTATCGCTTTTTTTAAATATTCAATTTGCTCCTCGACGTTTTTAGAATCCTTTGCAAACCGGAGCCAATCCTGAGGTGTAATTATTACTTTCATAGGAACTGATGCTATTGGTTCATTTTTATAATTTATATTAATCTTGTAAATGGAAATACTGCCTGTGTTCTGTCTAAATTCGTCACTTTGCATTATCTTATTGACCAGATCAATACCCTTAAGCAAAGCGCCGATATCATTTTTCCCCTTCCCCAGAAAATCAACACTTACAGTTATGTATTCAGAAGCAAGATCATCGCTGCCGACTGATTTTACGGCAAATTCGTCACGGTAAGTAACTTCAAAACTTTCATCGGCATTTATTCGGATATCATCACCGTTTTTTTCCATTTCCAGATAATAAAAATTAGGTTTAGCCTTCAACACATAGTAGTTGAAAATATTATTTATTCTCATAATCCTGGAAGTAACTGCTCGAATAGCCTGAGGCCGGAAAAGTAATATTGAAAAAAAGACTATTGCAATGACAGCAAAAGCAATCAGCAGTCTTTTGATTTTTTTAACCTGTTCATCATTTTTAGTTGAATCTTTAAACATTAATTCCTCTTTGCGTTTTATATCTCAGGCCATATCTAAACTTAGCATTAACCCCGGGGATGATATTTGGAGTGAATTTCCTTCAATCTATCCCTTGTAATATGAGTGTAAATTTGAGTTGTGGAAATATCAGAATGCCCCAGCATAACCTGAACCGTCCTTAAATCAGCTCCGCCTTCCAGCAAGTGAGAGGCAAAAGAATGGCGGAAAGTATGCGGATGAACTTTCTTTTGTAATCCCGCCTTTTTCGCGTACCGGATAACTATTTTCCAGAGCCCCTGTCTTGTAAATTTTGTACCGAACCTGTTTAGAAATAAAACATCCGTAATTTTTTTCTGCATTAACTTAGGTCTGGCTTTATCCACATAATGTCTCGTACAATCGTAGGCAGTCTTGCCAATCGGAACAATTCTTTCCTTGCTGCCCTTCCCCATTACAACTAGAAACCCAACTTGCCAGTTAACACTGTTCATAGTCAAGTTAATTAATTCTGAGACGCGAATACCGGTCGCGTATAAAAGCTCCAGCATGGATGTATCACGAAGTGCCGCAGCAGTTGAATTTCCTGGTTGAATTAAAATAACATTCATTTCTTCTTTACTAATTGTATCCGGCAGACGCATCCACACTTTAGCCAGCTCAATATTTACCAGTGGTGATTCTCCGATTACTTTTTCCTGTATCAAATACTTATATAATCCACGCAGCGCGGCTAAGGCACGGTTCATCGAATTTGCCGATAACCCCTCTCCTTTGATCTTGACTAAATACTCAATGATTACTTCAGGTTGTACCTCCTGCAGCTTAGTTATATTTTTTTGCTGCAGAAATTGAAAATACCGGCGCAAGTCACGCCCATAGGCTTCCAGCGTATTTTGAGCCACACCACGTTCAATTAGAAGATGGTTGAGATACCTTGGTAATATTTCCTGCATGTGAGTTTTTATCGCAAATATGATTACGAATCAAAGCTTTTTTATTGACTTATTTTGCAAACTCAGAAAAAAGATAAGAACGAAAATAATAAAGAGATCAAAAAGGGGTAAGTATAATGAAAAAGATCATAATTGCCTCAGATCATGGCGCCGTGTCTCTGAAACAAGAGATAATATCCTTCTTGAAATCAAATAACTGCGAAGTAAAAGATCTGGGTGTAAATACCGAAGATTCTGTTGACTATCCCGATATAGCTCTTGCGGCCTGTAAAGAATTTAAAAAAGGCGGCTACGATTTCGGCATTTTGCTTTGCGGCACAGGCATTGGAATGTCGATTGCCGCTAATAAAGTTAGCTCCATCCGCTGCGCGCAGGTTTACGATTTATTTACCGCTGAAATGGCCAAAGCCCATAATAATGCCAATTTTATTACTTTCGGCGGCAGAGTAAAATATTCAGTGCCGGTAACTGCAATGATCGACAAATTTCTGAAAACAAGTTTTTCCGGTGACCGCCACGAAAGAAGAATCGCCAAAATTATGGATATTGAAAAGATTGATTAATAACAATATTTGGCAATAACTATGGCTGAAGTTCTCGATAAAAAAAAGATTCGCCAGGTATTCCGAAAAGTGCAGGAACACCGGCGCATTGAGCAACTCATCCGCCAATTCTCATCCAATAAAAATGACATCCGCGTTACCGCTCTCAATCAGGTCGATCTGACTTCTTGCCAAAATGTTCTGGAACTGGGCTGCGCTTTCGGTTCATTTACGGAAGCCTTAAAAAACCGGCTTCATCCGGAAGCAAAAATTACCGGCCTGGATATTGTTCCCGAATACGGGCTATTTTTTCTGGAGGCATGTAAGCGTGCAGGGTATGATGGAAGTTTCTTCTCAACCGGCGTTAATCCGATTAAAAAATACCCCGCCGGAACTTTCGATCTGGTCATTTGCAGTTTTGCTTTATATTTTTTTATTGAAACCATCCCGGAGATTATCCGTGTTTTGAAACCCAACGGCATCTTCATAACCATCACCCACAGCCACCGCAACATGCAGGAATTAATCGCCCTTACTAAAACCATTCTGGAGAAAAATAAACTGATTTCTGACGATGAAGAATTGCCCATAGAAATTATCCTTCGTCAATTTTCCAGCGAAAATGGCGCAGCGCTTCTATCCCCTCATTTTCAACGGATTCAGCAAATTGATTTTAATAATACTCTCATTTTCCGGGAGGGTGAAACAGAATCATTTCTGGAATACTACCAATTCAAAAGACCTTTTTTCCTGACGGGTACAAACACCCGTAAAAATGAGATCTTTAACCAACTTAGACAAGAGCTGCAAAAGATGACCTTGAACTCAAAAAAAATTCAAATGTGTAAAGACGATAGAATTTTTCTTTGTTCCGAACCACTGAAACTTAAGGAAGCATCATGAAAAAGCAACGCCTGCATTGCCTTTACTGCGGTGGAGTAATTATCAAGAAAAGCGAAGACGGAGTCTTGAGGGACTACTGCCCCTGTTGTAATTCTTACTTTTACAATAATCCCCTGCCGGTTGTTTCTTCTATTCTCGATTCGGAAAGACAGATACTTCTGGTCAAGCGCGACAGGGCCCCATTTAAAGGCCAATGGTGCCTGCCCACAGGCTTTGCCGAAGCGGGAGAAAGCATTGAGGATGCCGCCTTGCGTGAGTTGCAGGAAGAAACAGGCATCAAGGGAAGAATATCCCGATTGCTGGATGTTGATTCCTACAAGAGCCGTTTTTACGGTGATCTGCTTTTTCTGACTTTTGTTGTGGAACAAACCGGCGGCAAACTTGCTGCCGGTGATGATTGCGCAAAAGCTATGTTTTGGCCGGTTGGCAAACTCCCGCCTCTGGCCTTTCGTCCCAACACCCGCGCCCTCGATGCCTATATAAAGAGCAAAAGGGATTACTGGAGCATCCTGGATTCGATTGAAAACAAGGATGATAATAAGTCACAGAAAAAGGTTGCCAAAAATTCCCTGACCAAACGCCTGCTCAATGTCATCCTCAAGAACAAAGAAAAGATCATTTACCAGTGGATGGAAGAAATGACCACAAGCACTACTACTACTGAATACCACAATTATGAAAGCCGCAAGCTATACGTCATCTGCGATAAAATCCTTTCTCAGATCACCCTCTGGCTGGGTGGCCTTTATGATATAAATAAGATGAAGAGTTTTTATACCAAGCTTGGCCGGGAAAGGAAAAAAGCGGACTTTAAAATCAGCGAGGTGCTGAGCGCCCTTAGCCTTATCCGCAAGCATATCTGGACATTCGCCCTCGCGCAGGATGCCCTGCAGAAAAAGCTGGAGCTTTATATGACCTTTGAACTGCAAAGACGCATGACCGTATTTTTTGATCTGGCTACTTTTTATTTAACGCGGGGATATGAAGAACAATGACACTCGCTGAAAACAAATGTAGTGGAGTTTGAAGCGTAAGTGGAATTAGTGAGTCCCAAGTTTCGGAAGCGTAGCGCACTGAAATTTGTTGGACGAACTATCCCATGTGCGAAGCACATAGGGATGTACCGAAGCGGAGCGTAGCGGGATATAACAAACAACAATATTTTCTGGAGATTTGTTATGGAATTTAAAGAAGCGATGAAACAAAGACGAGCCGTTAACTATTTTGATCCGACCAAAGAAGTCACTGATGCAAAGATCAAGGAAATAATTGAAACAGCATCACTGGCACCTTCAGGGTTTAACCTTCAGCCATGGAACCTGATTGTGGTCAAAGATAATGCAAAAAAAGAAATCCTGCGAAAAGTGGCCTGGAATCAGGCCAAGATAACTGAAGCTCCTGTTGTTCTTATTGTTCTGGCTGATCTTGAAGGTTGGAAAAAAGGCAACATTGGTTTTGAGAAGGATTTTGCTGAATCGGTTAAAGCAGGCATTATGAAGCAGGAACAATATGACTGGTTTACCGGCGCGACAGCATCTCTTTATGGAATTAGTTCTGATCGGATAATGGCCTTTGCCTGCAAGAACACCGGATTCTTTTGCATGTCGCTGATGCTTGCCGCAAAGAATGCCGGACTAGACTCTCATCCAATGGATGGATTTGATATTGACAGCGTTAAGAAAGCTTTTAATATACCAGATCAATACTGGGTTCCTCTTTTACTGGCAATCGGCCATTTTGATAAAAGCAAAACTCTCTTCCCTGCAAAATGGAGAAAAAGCTACAATGAGATAGTGGTGAACTTTAATGACACTCGCTGAAAACGAACATAGTGAAGTTTGAAGCGCAAGTGGAATTATCCCCGAAGCGTAGCGTAGCGGGATATAACACTCGCTGAAAACGAACGTAGTGAAGTTTGAAGCATAAGCGGAATGAAGAGGCGGTTAATAACGCGCTTCTTTCACTTATTGATATTGCGAAAAAAACAATGCGCGCAACAAGTCGTACCGTAGGAACGGCCTGAAATCAGACCTCTCGCTGATACTGGCGTTAGGCCTGTGAGCAGGTATCATGGATAGCGTCCTTTTCCTCTCAATATCATGAAGGTTTGCATGTGTTTTTAACAAGCACTCCTTCCTTGTTTACTCATTTTCAAATAACTAATTTTATGATAGATTGCGATTGGTAATCGTTGAAAATATTTCTTCACTAAAAGTATTATAAGGTGTTTCACTACAGAAGACTTAAGGGGGTGTCATGCGGAAATGGATCATCGGAATATTGATAGTACTGGCGGCTGCAGGCGGCATATTTTGGGGAACGGTTGACAAGGATATGCGCAGGCTGATCTCCAACATGCCGACCGACAGGGATGTACTTTTCTGGTCAATCCCCCGACGCGATGCTGCTTTTCGCGTAATGGACAGGATTCCTTTCCTCGTCAAATCCCGGATCGTTCCTGCTGGCAAAAACGTCTATCCCTTGCCGAAGGGAGCGCCACTTGATGTTGGTATCGATGTCGATGCCTATATGAAGGACCAGCGCAACGCCGGATTGGTGATTATTCAAGACGGCAAAATCCGTCTCGAAAAGTATGGACTCGACTTCAGTGGCGATGGACGCTGGACCAGCTTCTCGGTTGCGAAATCATTCACCTCGACATTGGTCGGTGCGGCAATTAAGGACGGCTATATCAAGAACATCGACGATAAAGTGTCAGACTACATTCCCGACCTCAAAGGGTCTGTGTATGATGATGTCACAATCAAGCAGCTGCTGACAATGACATCGGGCGTGAAGTGGAATGAGGATTATGCTGACCCCAAATCTGACGTCGCTTTGTTCAACGCGTACAAAGCCGAGCCGGGCGTCGATGTGACTGTCAGCTATATGCGCAAGTTGAAGCGCGAAGTGCCTCCGGGTACGAAATGGGTTTACAAGACCGGCGAGACCAATTTGATCGGGGTACTGGTCAGTTCGGCAACCAAGAAGAACTTGTCCAACTATCTGGCGGAGAAGATCTGGCGACCTTTTGGCATGGAGCAGGATGCGAGTTGGCTATTGGGATCCACCGGTCATGAAATCAGCGGTTGCTGCATGCAAGCATCAACCCGCGACTTTGCACGCTTTGGTCTGTTCATGCTGGGCGGCGGCAAGGCAGAAGGCAAGTCGGTGTTGCCCGACGGTTGGATCGCTGCGGCAACGACGAAGCAGGCCGATATCGGTGATGCCGAATTTGGCTATGGTTATCAATGGTGGACTATGAATGATGGCAGCTATGCAGCGAGAGGGATTTTCGGTCAGGGCATCTTCATCGACCCCAAGCGGAAACTGATCATAGCGTCAAATAGCAACTGGCCACAAGCCACTGACAGCCAGGGTGGCGATCAGGCTAAGAAGAGCGTTGCGTTCTACAAGCAAGTGCAACTGGCGATTTATAAAGAGGCGAAGGCCATAAAATAGCAGTAGCGAGTCGCCGATGGGCGAAGCTTTACCGCACTCCTGAACTGCGTCTGAAAAAAATCTTTCATCCATTAATCAACAATTTTACAAAGATTCATTACTGAAACTTTGTAGGTGCATACAGCAAGCACTCCTTGCTGTATTACACAAATTATTAGCCTCGACAAAAATGCTGGACTTCAATCAGTAATAAACATCATTTACGCCCGACGACAAACATCGACACTTCAACTTTTTGTGACCAATATTTAATTGACATGAAAACGCGGCTACCCTATACTCACTTCTAATGAAAGCAAGTTCTTACCAAATATTCAGGAGGCAGCTATGAAGAAAAAAATTAACTTTGGTAAAGGCATCAGGATCGTTTTAATTTCATTACTATCAGTCATTGTTTTATTTTGCGGAGGAGGCTTCGCCTATTACATGTTCATAGTTAAAAGTCCTCAGCCGAAGGTTGAAGGCAGCCTGCAGGTGAAGGGGCTTAAAGCCGGTGTGGAGATTATCCGTGATGCAAACGGCATACCGCATATATACGCAAAAAACATGCATGACCTTTTCTTTGCACAGGGCTATGCCCATGCGCAGGACCGCTGGTGGCAGATGGAATTCTTCCGTAAAACCGGAGGCGGCCGCATACAGGAACTCACCGGAAAAAAAGACCGTCTGGTAGGCACAGACATATACCTTCGCTCTCTCGGCCTCTACGAAGTTTGCAAAAAGGAATATGACTCCTATACACTCGACCAGCGTGCTCCGTTGGACGCATTCGCTGCCGGAGTTAATGCATATATTTCAGAGCGTTCACCTGGCCAGCTGTCGGTCAATTACAGAATCCTCAGCCTGACTGGCGTGAAATTTAAAATCGAACCATGGTCTCCGCTGGACACACTGGCCTTTGCCAAGATCATGGCCTGGGATCTCGGATTAAGCCGTGACCCGGAGATTGCTCGCACTAAACTTTACAAACTGCTCGGCGCTGAGATGGCAGAAAAATGGCTGGTGCCGCTTATTGCTATAGCGCAAACGAACACAACCTTGTCGGATGAAGACATTCAAAAGCTGAAAAAGTCCGCTTATTCAGGGTCTTCACGTTTCAATAGTGAGTCTTCCCAGGAAGTCGCCATTGCTTCAGGACAAACATTTGAGGACGCGGCTGCCGGACTTAAGCAATTTATAGGGGATCAGGCAGGCGCGGGTAGCAACAGCTGGGCGGCTACAGGTAAAATGACAAAGAGCGGCAAGGCGCTGCTTGCCAATGACCCTCACCTTGGCATCGGCCAGCCCTCGATCTGGTATGAGGTAGCTCTCCATTGCCCTGATGATGGAACCGGTCAGGCATTTGATGTGGCAGGCTTTACATTTGCTGCAAGTCCCGGAGTTGTAGCCGGGCACAATAACTATATCGCCTGGGGCATTACCAACGTTTACCCAGACGTGAACGACCAGTACATGATTAGGATAAACCCTGATAACGCGCTACAATACGAATGGGATGGCAGGTGGCGTGATATGACCGTGCGTGAGGAGAAAGTATCTTTCGGTGATGGCAAGCCTGCTATCAATTTTAAAGTGAGAGTAACCCATCTCGGCCCTATCATCAATGACAATAAATATGATTCTAAAACCGGCGAAACCGGCGGCTTTAATAACAAAGACCCGCTTGCACTGCATTGGACAGCGCTTGAGCCCAGTCGTGTGTCCCTGGCTATTCTTGCACTCAGTAAAGCCAGAAATTGGGAGGAATTCCGCAGCGCCCTGAAATACTGGGACGTGCCCTCGCAGGCCATTATTTATGCTGACATAAAGGGCAACATCGGTTTACAAATGCCAGGCAAAATACCAATACGTCCAAACAATTATTCAGGGCAGGTTCCGGCACCGGGATGGACCAGCAAGTACGAATGGAAAGGATATGTACCTTATGATCTTATGCCGCGCGTTTACAATCCTTCCCGCAGTTTCATAGTGGCAGCCAATCAGGAGGTCGCACCACCTGATTATTATAAATTCCTCAATCAGAAGCTTGGACCAGGTGTAAATGCCAATTTCGGCAGTAAATATAATAAATGGGTTTACGGGTACCGCAGCCAGCGCATCTACCAATTGATCAAACAGATTGCCCCAAACACAGTGGCCACTTACCAGACAATGCAGGGGGATAATAAATTCATTCCTGCTGATGAGATACTTCCATATCTTGCTAAAATTAAATTAGATGATACTGAAGTCAGAGATGCACGTGACTGGCTCTTGAAGTGGGACAGGTTCTTCAACGAGGACAGCCCGCAGGCCGCACTTTATGCTGAATTCTGGATGAAGCTGATAAACAATATTTTTAAGAACAAGATGGACGGAATTGTTAAAACAGATGGACTGGATAGGGAGATGCGGGCGGTCAGCCTGCTGCTGCAGAATCCTTCAGATGCCTGGTGGGATAATCCGGCTACAAAGGATATTAAGGAAACCAGAGATGAGGTTCTTAGCCGTTCCTTCAGGGAAGGCTACGCTTCTACAATGGCCGACCTGGGCAAGAATCGCAGTAAATGGAAATGGGGGTCGCTCCACAAAGCAACCTTCGTCAGTAATCCGCTGGGAGCAAGCGGTATAGGACCAATAGAGTCGCTGGTAAACCAGGGGCCCGTACCTTCAAGCGGCAATGGAGAATGTGTTAACAGCATGATGTGGTATGCCAGTAACGGTAATTTTTCCATTCGCTTAATCCCATCCATGCGCATGATTGTTGATATGGGGGATCTGAGCAATGGTGTCAGCATGAATTCCACCGGGCAGAGCGGGCATCCGGGCAATCCCTTGTACGGCAATATGATAGTGCCATGGAGCAAGGTGCAATACCATCCCATGCTCTGGACGCGCAAGCAAGTGGATTCAGGCGCAGCACATAAGCTTAACTTGAACCCGTGATGAAAGGAAAGTGATCCCAGCGAGATTTGAGAGCAATATTATTATCACGGACCACCTTGAGTCCGCTTTCACCAACTAACATTAATAATAAAAGAGGGTATTGCAATGTCGAAACTTTTAGATCTACTAGGCAGTAAGTATCCCATTATACAGGGGCCCATCGGCGAATTGAACGATCCGAAAATGGTGGCCGCTGTATCCGAGGCTGGCGCATTTGGAATGTTGGCTTTAGGCTTTGTCACTGATTTGGCCAAGATCAAGCAGTTGATCGCCGAGGTCAAGGCGCTTACAGACAAACCTTTTGGTGCCAATCTAATGATCGCCATGAACCCCAGCAACGAGGTTATCCTCGAGGTTCTGGCCAAAGAGGGCATCAAAACCGTGACTACATCAGCCGGTTCACCGAAAAAAATCTATTCCAAAATCAAAGAGCTAGGAATGAAGGTACTTCATGTTACCTTGGCAGCACCATTGGCCGTCAAGGCATCTGAAGCGGGTGCGGACGGAGTGATCGTATCTGGAACAGAATCAGGTGGCCTGCGCACTAACGGGCCAGAATCCACAAACATGATCTTGATCCCTCTTGTTTGCGACATGGTCAATGTGCCAGTTGTGGCCGCCGGTGGGATTGCCGACTGCCGCGGATACCGGGCTGCCTTGGCTCTCGGTGCTAAGGGCGTTCAGATTGGGACCGCTCTTTTGGCTTCCGAAGAAAGTCCAGCTTCACGTGCTTGGAAAGAGGCCATTATTGCTTGTGGTGATGCCGGTACGACGCTACTGCCCATGGGCGGCATGGCTATGCGGACAATCATCAACCCCAAGATGGGACAACTCATGGCCTCAGGTGCTGACCTCACAAAGGAATATAACATGATGAACGCCGGCCAGGCATGGCGGAAAGGGAACTTCGATTTGTTTCCAGCCGGTGCAGGCCAAGTAAGCGCTCTTATCAGGAGAGTCAAACCAGTCAAAGAAATCATCGAAGAAATGGTTTCCTGATGTCCACGAAAGCTATATCCATTTATTATCAGGACATGCTTGTGTCTATAGGCGTATGGAAAGCTAAACGGGAAAGGAAGACACTGCTGACCGGGACTATGCCCCGGCAGTTGATCTCGCTCGTAAAAAGATTGCAAAGAATTTCTGTTTAGAGAGTTGTAGGTGGTAACAGGGATTCCGTTGATCCATTAATTGTTTTGTTACTTTTTCCCCCTGCTATCGTTAAAATTGAATTATGGCAGTGAGTGCATGATTAGAGCTTAATCTTCCCTTGATTTCAAACCAAAAACACTTGACTTGTAGATGTTAGCAGTAAGCACTTCTTCCTGAAGTCAATAAAACGTGTACCTCAACAAAAATGCAATACTTCAATCAGAAATAAACACAATTAACTCTCGGCGAAAAACATCTGTGACGTGTACTGCATTTATGGAAATATTTCCTTTCTTCCAGCTTTGCGCTTCTATCCGCCCTTGTCTCTTTATTATTTACAATATTCTAAAAAAAATATATGCACCGTTAAGGATAAAATATAATTATGAGGAATCTGTTGACAGTCCCGATATTTGACGACGAAGACAAAACAATGGTCGCGCGCCACCTCTTTATAATCTCATGGACTTTAATGGCTATCGGTTGGATGCCCTTAGTTATCGCCGTGTTTATCCCGGAAACATTTTTCCGGTGGCTGCTGGTCGCATGCTATCTAGAATCGGCAGGATTGATTCTGCTTGTTTTAAACAAATACGGCCATACCCGTTTGGTAAGTATTTTATTGATATTCTTCATCTGGGTTGCGGCCACAGGCATGGCTTTGACCGGTGGCGGGATCAGCTCCAACGCTATGTCGATATACCTCATCGCTGTTCTTATTGCTGGGTTAGTGCAGGGTGGCAAAACAGGATTTATCACTGCTGTCTTGTGCAGTCTCACGGGATTGTTTTTGATTAATCTTGAATATAGCGGCATGTTGCCGGCGAATAAGGTCCCCCATACCCCCTTTACAATGTGGATTGCCAACACTATTTACATGTTCACCATTATCAGCTTTCAGTATCTTATAAGTCGTACGATCAGAGAAGCACTAACAAAATCACGTCAGGAACTGAAGGAACGGAAGCGGGCGGAAGAAGAACTGCGTAACTCGCGGGAGCAATACCGCTCGCTCGTGGAAAACATGAACGACGTCATCTTCAGCTGTGATTTACAGGGCACTTTCACTTACATGAGTCCTGCTATAGAAATTATTTCCAGATATACCGTAGGCGAGGTGGTAGGATTGTCCTTCTCTAAATTTATTCATCCAGATGACCTGAGAGGATTGGCAGTAGCTTTCAAGAAGACGGGTTCGGGCATCAAACGAGCTTATGAGTTCAGGGTATTGGACAAGACGGGAGAGGTACATTGGGTCATTACCAAGACTAAACTTGTTGCTGAAAGCGACAAACCACCTTACATTGCGGGCATTATGACCGACATCACCCAGCGCAAGCAGACAGAGGATGCCCTGAAGGAAAGTGAGGAATTGTTCAGAAACTACCTGGAATATGGCCCGGATGGCGTCTACATGAGCACTCTAGAAGGCAACTTCCTTTACGGCAACCGCAAGTGCGAAGAGATCATCGGTTACCGGCGTGAAGAACTAATTGGGAAAAATTTTTTGGAATTGAATCTCCTGCCGGAAAAAAGCCTGAACAAAGCCGTCCAGTTGCTCCAGGCTAATATGGAGAACAAGCCCACCGGCCCGGATGAATTTGAACTGACCCACAAAGAAGGACGCCTCATACCCGTTGAGATTAATACCAATGTTATTCAACGTATGGGTAAAAAAATCGTCCTCGCTTTTGTCCGCGACATTACCGACCGAAAGCAGGCTGAGGAAGAGCTGCGGGAGAGCGAAAAAAGATACCGTGAACTCAGTATTATAGATAGCCTCACCCAGCTTTTCAATTCCCGGCATTTTTACGTTCAGCTTAAAATCGAATTAGAGCGGTCGAACCGCTATGAACATCCTTTAACCATACTTATGCTTGATCTTGACGATTTCAAGGCATTCAACGACGTATACGGCCATATCGAGGGTGACCAGGTTTTACGGCGGCTTGGCTATGTAATCAAAAGATGCCTGCGCGAGACGGATTCCGCTTATCGTTATGGCGGGGAAGAATTTACAATAATCCTGCCCTTGACCACAATCAAGGATGCCGCAATCACCGCTGAAAGAATTCGGACAGAATTAAAGAAGGAGACTTTCTCTACGTTATCTGGTCAAGAAGTTCATTTGACGGTGAGCATCGGGCTTGCGCAGTACAAGCCACAGGAAGACATAAAAGCCTTTGTGCAACGGGCTGATCAGCTTATGTACCAGGCGAAAAAGAATGGAAAAGACAGAATTTGTTTAGAGCCGTAGTTTGAAACGTAGTACAGGTGGCAATCCTCAATTAAATTCTAAATTAAAAGTTGATGACTTGTAGATGAAATACTGGTAATTTTGGAGACGGTAAGTATACTGAATTATTGACAAGAGCAATTTCCCTTAGATTAGAATAAGGCGGATAAAAGCCATGGCACAATATAGGATGCAAATGGGATACAGATGATCGAACTTCTTTTTTTATTAGGTTTTTCTTTGCATAATCTTGAAGAAGTTTTGTGGCTGCCGCAGTGGTCAAAGCACGCCCGCAAATACCACAAAGAAGTCTCTCCAAAAGAATTTACCTTTGCCATCATCATTGTAACGGCTATCGGGTATCTGCTGACCTTCCAGTACTTTATTTTCGCGCCATCATCTTCTTTATCCAAGGACGTCTATCTTGGCTTTATCCTGATGATGGTTCTCAATGCTATTTTCCCGCATCTAATCGCGACACTTGTTCTAAAGAAATACGCGCCCGGTACAATAACAGGGATACTGCTCAATGCTCCCATCGGCATTTACATATTGCTTAAAGGCATAAATGGAAATAATGAACTTGTTTTTGTAATCATCGCCGGGGCGATTCTGGCAATCATTTTTCTATTACTCATCAATCAACTCTTTAAGGCTGGAAAGTATTTATTCAGTTGATACCAATCTAAATTTCACGGATATTCTTATTGACTTGGAAGGCAAAACCATATAAAAAAAATTTAATGAAAGAAATTTCTGCTTTTGATGTATCTTAAGGAGATTTAATTGAAACTAAATGACGTAAAAATAATTCTTGATGCTGAAGTAATAGTTGGCGAAGAACACTTGGACTTAGAAGTAAAAACAGCGTTTGGGGCCGATTTAATGAGCGATGTTTTGGCTTTCGCTAAAGCGGGAAGCCTGCTGCTCACTGGTTTAACCAATAGCCAGGTGATTAGAACTGCCAATATTCTTGATATCGCTGCAATTATTCTGGTTAGAGGCAAAAAGCCTTCAACTGAAACTATTAATCTGGCCAAAGAACTTAAGATTCCTCTGTTAACAACAAAATATATCTTGTTTGAAACAGCTGGCCGTCTTTACGCTAAAGGCATCGTCGGTTGCCTGGAAAAAGTTGAAAATAACAGTGTCCGAAACTGAAAATACTTTATATCGCGATAGTTTTGAAATAGAAGGTGGAAATTTTAACAAAGCCGGTATTGTTTCCACAAGTATCAAATCGTTATTAAAACAAATGGGACTCGCCGCGGAAGTGGTCAGAAAATGTGCCATTGTTTGTTACGAATCAGAAATAAATGTTGTTTCTTACGCCAGAAAAGGTGTTGTTAATTTAACGGTCAACGCTGAAACTGTCCTGATCGAAGTTGTTGATGAAGGTCCGGGCATTCCCAATATTGATCTGGCTATGCAGCAAGGTTACTCTACTGCCGATCAAAAAATTCGGGAAATGGGTTTTGGCGCGGGAATGGGATTGCATAACATTAACAGCTATTCTGACGCGTTCGATATTTCATCGGAAGTCGGCAAAGGCGCACGTCTTTTAATGACGATAAATATAAAACAATAGAGATAGTAAAATACTATTTTGGGTACTAAAATGAATTTAGAAACAATAGTCAAAAAACTTGGTTTAGAAGTAAGATGCGCTCCAGAGAATCTTAAAAATAATGTTACAGGAGGCTACACGGGAGATCTTTTAAGCGATGTTATTGCAAATTCCCACGAAGGTTATATATGGATAACAAGGCAGGTACACCAGAATATTGTCGCAGTAGCAAGCCTGAAAGAACACGCGGGCATTATTCTGATTAATTCCTGCGAACCAACCCAGGAAACTTTGGAAAAAGCGAGACAGGAAAAAATACCAATAATGGTTTCGAGCATGCCTGCCTTTGAGTTAACTGGCAAAATCTATAATTTACTGGGGATAAAAGATTAATTCCCTGCAGCCACTTTAAATGACCATTTTATGGTCATTTTTTTTGACTAATTCCGGAAAAAACAATGCTGAAAGTTTTCAACTGCGATCTGCATGTCCACACTTGCCTCTCACCCTGCGCCGAGCTTGATATGCACCCTATGGCTTTAGTGCAGAAAGCGATAGAAGCAAAACTCGATATGATCGCCATCTGTGATCATAATTCTTCCGCAAACGTTCCTTACGTAATCAAAGCCGCCCAAACAAGCAAATTGAAAATACTGCCCGGCATGGAGATAACAACAAGCGAAGAAGTTCACCTTTTAGCCATATTCGATTCCCTATCAAATCTTGTATTGCTGCAAAACATAATTGATCAGCATCTTACAGGAGTTAATGATGAAAAACTTTTTGGTGTTCAGGCTATCGTTAATGAAATTGGCGAAGTTGAGGGTATAAATAATCAACTGCTGATCGGCGCGACCGATTTATCCCTGGATACACTGATTGGATATATTCATCAATTTGATGGTCTGGCTATTGCCTCGCACATAGACAGGGAAAGCTTTAGTGTGCTGAGTCAGCTTGGATTCATTGACGATAATGCTGATTTTGACGCTCTCGAGATAACACCTCGCACAGGTTTTGATCAGGCCAGAATTAAATATCCAGAACTGAGTAAATATTCCTTTATTATTTCCTCAGACTCTCATTTTATCAAAAATATCGGATCGGCCTTTACACGAATGTTTCTTTATGAGCCAACATTTTCCGAATTAAAAATGGCCTTTAAAAAACAAAATGGCCGTTATGTTATGGAGCATAATAATGCTTGAGCTTGCCGCGCACATTCTGGACATTGCCGAAAACTCCGTTCGGGCAGGCGCCAGACTAATTGAAATCGATATTCATGAAGATACTGTAAAGGATTCTCTTTCCATAAAAATTATCGACGATGGTCATGGAATGAAACAAGAGGAGATAAACAGGGCTTTAGATCCATTCTATACAACAAAAACTGTCAGGCGCGTTGGCTTGGGCATTCCGCTTCTGGCTGATGCCGCCCAAAGATCCGGCGGGCACCTTAATCTGGAATCTCAAGAGGGCAAAGGAACAACTATTAAAGCAACTTTCGGCCTCAGTCATGTGGACAGACAACCCATGGGGAATATTACCAGTACATTAATTATTCTTATTGCCGGTAATTCAGATGTTGATTTTTTTTATAAACACAGGCATAATGACCGGCAGTTTGAACTTGATACTAGAGTAATACGCAAAGAAATCGAGGATGTACCTATTAATCATCCTGAAATATTAAAGTATATCCGGGGCGTTTTAGAAGAAGGTTTTAGCGAAATAAAGCCTGAATCATAGATTGCCCAAGGATCGAGGAGGAATTTGATGAAAGCGGAAGAAACTGAGCTGTTGAAAGAATTCACAAAAGAACAAGTAGCAAAGCTAGATAGCATTATTGAGAAATTTAAGGGTAAGCCGGGCGGATTAATTCCGGTATTGGAAGAAGCACAAGTTGCTTTGGAATTTATTCCCATAGCCGTGCAGAAAAGAATTGCCGCCGGATTGAATCTGCCATTGAGTCGCGTTTACGGCGTTGTTACCTTTTACTCGTTTTTCACCATGACCCCGCGCGGTAAGCATACTGTTCGTGTTTGCCTGGGCACTGCCTGCTACGTCCGTGGCGGCAAGGCGCTGACCGAAGCTTTGGAAAAACAATTCGGCATCAAACAAGGTGAAACAACCGCTGACCGCATGTTTACACTGGAGAGCGTTCGTTGCCTGGGTGCCTGTGGATTAGGCCCTGTTGTGGTAGTGGATGAAGATGTCCATGGCCGGCTTAAGCCCGGCAAAGTTAAAGAAGTTTTAAGTCAATACAATTAATAATATTTCTGACTGATAAAAATGGAGGAAACACCGATGGCAAAATTAACTATTGCTGATTTGAAAAAAATCAAAGAAAAGGTACACAAAGAAATGTCTCTGCGTGACGGCGACCGTCGCGTCAAAGTCACTGTTCATATGGGAACCTGCGGTATTGCCTCGGGCGCCAAAGAAGTGATGGACACACTGTTGCAAGAAATTGAGGGCGCGAGCGCAAATGATGTCATCGTTACTTCATCAGGTTGTATGGGGCTTTGCAGCCGCGAACCTCTGGTCACCGTTGAAGTTTTAAATCAGGCGCCAATTAAATATGAATACATGAACCCCAATAAAATGAGGCAGGTTTTTAAAAAGCATATTTTAGCGGGAGAAATTCAGACGCCCTTTGTTCTGGCGAAAGGCGCTGAAGTAAACAAATAAATTTAACGACTATTCCGCACTATAGATTATAGCGCGTGATCATTTCTTAAGGAGGATGTTGGCTAAATGAAGGTTTTTCGCTCACACTTATTACTTTGCGGAGGCACTGGTTGTCAATCTTCCGGCAGTATCGCCGTCAAAAAAGCGTTAATAGAAGATCTTGATAAAAGAAATTTAACTGAAGAAATAAAAGTTGTAGAAACAGGATGCAATGGCTTTTGCGCCTTAGGCCCGATCCTTGTTGTTTATCCTGAAGGTGTAATTTATGTTAATCTAAAACCGGCAGATATTCCTGAGCTGGTTGAAGAGCACCTGATCAAAGGACGAATTCTTGAACGCCTGCTATATCGCGAACCCGGCACTGATAAAATAATTCCTACTATGCAGGAAATTCCCTTCTTTGCACTTCAGGAATTGAGAGTTTTGAAAAACCGCGGTCTTATTGACCCAGAAAAAATTGATGAATATATCGCCCGTGACGGTTACGCCGGTATGGCTAAAGCTCTTACGGAAATGACACCTGATGAGATTGTTAAGGAGATGCTTGATTCCGGTTTGCGCGGACGTGGTGGCGCCGGATTCCCCACCGGATTGAAATGGAAATTTGCCGCCGGGTCCAAAAGCGACATTAAATATGTTTTATGTAACGCTGACGAAGGCGACCCCGGTGCATTCATGGATCGAAGTGTTCTGGAGGCAGACCCGCACGCCGTTCTGGAAGGAATGGTCATTGCAGCTAAAGCCATCGGATCAACTCAAGGTTACATCTACTGCCGCGCCGAGTACCCTTTAGCGATTCATCGTTTGAATGTAGCAATTGGCCAGGCCAAAGAAGCTGGTTTGCTGGGCAAAGATATTTTGGGAACCGGTTTTAATTTTGATCTGGAAGTTTATCAGGGCGCAGGCGCCTTTGTCTGCGGCGAAGAAACAGCTCTGATGACCTCTATTGAAGGAAAAAGAGGCATGCCTCGCCCGAGACCGCCCTTCCCCGCTGTTGCCGGCCTGTGGCAAAAACCAAGTATCCTGAATAACGTGGAAACTCTGGCTAACGTCGGACAGATAATGCTGCGAGGCGCAGCTTGGTATGCTTCAATCGGCACGGAAAAAAGCAAGGGTACAAAGGTTTTTGCTTTAACGGGAGATGTTGCTAACGTGGGGCTGGTCGAAGTTCCAATGGGAACTACACTCGGAACTATCGTTTACGATATTGGCGGTGGCATTCCCAAAGGCAAGAAGTTTAAAGCAGCGCAATTAGGCGGGCCCTCCGGCGGTTGTATTCCTATTCAGCATTTAAACGCTTCTGTTGACTACGAGAAAGTTGCCGAACTCGGCGCCATCATGGGTTCCGGCGGATTGATCGTCATGAATGAGGACAAGTGCGCCGTCGATATGGCCAGATTCTTCATGGATTTCTGCCAGGATGAATCCTGCGGTAAGTGTACACCCTGCCGCGAAGGCACAAAACGCATGCTTAATCTTTTAACCAAAATAACCCAGGGAATAGGCGTGGAAGGAGATATCGAACTTCTGGAAGACATGGCAGGCGTAATTAAAAATGCCGCGCTGTGCGGCCTGGGACAAACCGCGCCTAATCCGGTACTCAGCACTATTCGTTATTTCCGCAAAGAATACGAAGAACACATACGCGACCATCGCTGCCGTGCCGCTGTTTGTTCAGCGATGTTTAAATCACCATGTCAGCATACCTGCCCGATTGAGATGGATATTCCTTCCTATATCGCTCTGGTGAGAGCGGAAAGATTTGAAGATGCCTATAAAATACTTTTGCAGACCAATCCTTTCCCCTCGGTTTGCGGCAGAGTCTGCGATCATAAATGCCAAAGCAAATGCCGCCGCGGTAATATGGACGAGGCCATAGCTATCAAATTCCTGAAACGCTTTATTACGGATAACGCGCCACGTCCTAAAATTGAAGCTGTGCCTGTCACCCGCAAGGAAAAGATTGCTGTTGTCGGCGGAGGTCCCTCAGGTCTAACCGCTGCGCGCGACCTGGCGCAACGTGGCTATAAAGTAACTGTTTTTGAAGAATTACCCAAAGCCGGCGGAATGCTTTACTGGGGCATCCCCTCTTATCGCCTGCCGCGCAACATTTTGGATTCTGAAATTGATGACATTCGCAATCTGGGCGTTGATATTCGCCTCAACACTCGCATCGGCCGCGAAATATCATTCAGTCAGGTGGAAAAAGATTTTGACTTTGTCTATCTGGCCACCGGCGCCCATAAGAGCCAGAAAATGGGAGTACCGGGTGAAGATATGGGCAATGTTTTCGGCGGTGTTGAATTCCTGCGTGAATTTAATGCCAATGAAGATAAATGGCTAAAAGGCGAAAAAACTCTTGGTAAAAAAGTGGCCGTCATCGGCGGTGGCAACTCCGCTATCGATGCTGCCCGTGTTGCTCTTCGTCTCGGATCAGATGTAACAATCCTCTACCGTCGTTTAAGGCAAGATATGCCCGCAGCTGAAGAGGAAATTAAGGCCGCTGAAGATGAAGGCATCAAAATTGAATACCTCGTCGCGCCACTGACGATTGAAGGCAAAAAGGGAAAAGTCAGCTCAATCACCTGCCAGCGAATGACGCTTGGTGACTTTGATAATAGCGGCCGTAAGAAGCCTGTCGCAGTTGCCGGTTCTGAATTCACTTTAAAAGTTGATGCCATTGTCCCGGCAATCGGTCAGGTTCCGGATATGAGTTTTGTCGATAAGAAAACCGGAGTGGAGATCAACAAGTGGGATTGTTACAATGTTGGTAAAGGTTATAAATCACGCACAGCCAACCCCCGGTATTTCGCGGGCGGTGATGCGGTAACCGGCCCGGACACAGTTATTGCGGCAATCGGAGCCGGACATCAGGCTGCTGATGACATCGACACTGCTATCCGTAAGCAAAATTCAGAACCTGCATATGAGAAACCGGCGATGGAAAAAATCAATGTGCCTTTAATCATCGACGAAGAGAGTATCGAAGCTCCTCAAATGCACATGCCGGAAATGAATCATGATACCCGCAAATTGAGTTTTGCGGAAGTGGAACTAGGCTTTGGCCGCGAAGATGCCATTAAAGAAGCATGCCGCTGCCTGCGCTGCGACGCGGCCGTTTAAAATATTATCAAAACTTTTAAATTGATAGTCTTGTAAAAAGTCAAAGAAATGGGATACCGGCGAAAGCTGGTATCCCATTTCTTAGTCCTGACTAACACTTCACATATCTATTCTTCGCGCCGCATAACATGAACTGCGGTGGCCTTAAAAGAGGCGGATATGACGGAGCCTTCGCATATACCCAGATCATCACAGGAAGGCATAGTAATGTAAGCAACCACAGGAAATCCACAATCTAGTAGCAATTTGTAGAAAAACCCCTGCCGGATTATCTTCTGAACTTTTGTCTCAAAAACGTTACGGGCACTACTTTTTTCCGGCACATCTTTAGACACAATAATATTTTCCGGCCTTAAACAGCAGTAAACATTTTGTCCCGATTGGAAATCACCCACAGCGGAAACAATTCTTCCGGCAACGGAGATTTCCATCAAGCCTGCATTGCTGCTCTGGACAGTGCCTTCCAATATTGTTTCCGTACCGACAAAGTTCGCCACAAATTCAGAGTCCGGCTGGTTAAATATCTGAGATGTTGTTCCCGATTGGACAATTTTGCCATCGGCCATAACTGTTACATCCTGCGCCAGGCGCAGCGTTTCTTCACGGTCGTGCAGCGCCAGCACTGCAGTGATCTTTGTTTCTTCCAGAATATGCCGCAGGTCGTCAATGAGGGTTTCCCGTGTTGGAGGATCAAGCGAGTTAAAAGCTTCATCCATCAGGATCAACCGTGGTTTTATGGCAAAAGCGCGCGCCAGCGAAACTCTTTTGGCTTCTCCACCGGAAAGTGTTTTGGCCGATCTTTTTGCCAGAGAAATGATGCCAAAATAATCCAGAGCGCTTTCAACATTTCTTCTGATTTCATCATTGCTCATATGGCGGAACTTCAAGCCCAGAGCAACATTCTTATAAACGGAAGTGTTTAACAGCAGCGGCTCCTGGAAAACAACAGAGACGCTTTGGCGCAGGCTTACGAGATTCGCTCTTGTATTTACAGGATGTCCCTGATAATAAATTCTTCCCCGGCTTGGTTTTAACAAACCCGCCAAAGTTAATAGAAGCGTTGACTTACCGGCACCGTTGGGCCCGATTAGGGCGAGGATTCTCCCCTGCGCAATACTTAGCTCATTTATATCCAGGACAGTTACAGCGCCGCGCCGAATAATAATATTTTCTATTTTCATTAAAGTTTCAGATTTCATCGCGGATGCTGCCTTTGCTGTATCTGCGTGAGCATGAGGTTAACCAGGAAAGCGAGCAGCAGCAGGATAATGCCCAAGGCGATGGCAATATCAAAATTACCTTTGCCTGTTTCCATAACTGTGGCTGTAGTGAGTACGCGCGAGTATCCCTTGATATTACCGCCGACCATAATAGATGCGCCGACTTCAGAGATCACACCGCCAAAACCGGCCATGACAGCGGCCAAAAGAGGCAATCGTGATTCTTTGATAAGTACCCAGACCATCTGTAAACGGCTTGCGCCAAGTGAAAGTATCTGCAAACGCAGGTTAGGCGGCAGGTTTTGGATCGCGGCAAGTGATATGCCCATGACGATAGGTGTGGCAATTATTGCCTGAGCAATAATCATGGCGTATGGTGTATAAAGAATTTCCATAAAGCCCAGCGGGCCATTGCGCCAGATCATAATAGTGACAAAAAGACCGACCACAACAGGCGGCAAACCCATTCCTGTATTGATCAGGCTGATGACCAGCCTCTTGCCGCGAAAGTTGGCCAGAGCAACGGCTGTTCCAATGGAAACCCCGATAAAAAGGCTGATGAACGTGGCTGTCCCCGATACTTTCAAAGACAGCCACGTTATTCCTAATACTTCCGAATCAAAACTGAGAATTAACTCAAAAGCTTTTATTATCCCTTGAACAATTAATTCCATTTAAGAAACTCCATAATCCAAAACAATTATTACCAGTCGTGTCATTGCGAGGAACGAAGTGACGAAGCAATTTAATTCAAATATATTAGATTGCCACGGCTCCCAAGGGTCGCCTCGCAATGACAAAGAGACATGATTCTATTTCCCTAAATCTTCCACCTTTTTTCCGGCATCCGGGAAGAAGAGCGGGGAACCGTATTTATCAACACCAAAGTTTTTGATAATGCCTTGAGTCTTCTTGGATACCATGAAATCGGCAAATGCTTTTGCTCCAGCGGTATTTACTTTCGGCCATTTGGCAATATTTACTTCCATTACATGATAGATATTGAGCAGGGCTGCATCGCCTTCCACTAAAATATCCATGTTCAGGTTTTTCTTCATAGCCAGGTAGGTACCTCTGTCAGCCAGTGTATAACCTTTTTTCTCTGCGCTGACATTCAGCGTCTGCCCCATGCCCAGGCCTGTCTGCTGATACCATTTCTGTCCTTCCGGATTTACACCTGCCGCTTTCCACAATTTCTTTTCCTGCGCATTTGTTCCTGAATTATCACCCCTGGATACAAACAGCGCCTCGGCTGATGCGATCATTTTGAAAGCGTCAGTTGCTGATTTTGTATTTTTAATTTTTGCCTGATCGTCACCTGAACCAACAATTACAAAATCATTATGCATTACCAGCCGTCTGTTCACACCAAGCCCTTCGGTAATAAACTTCTTTTCCGCGTCAGGGGAATGAACCAGCAGAACATCAGCCTCGCCTTTTTGTCCCATAGCCATAGCCTGGCCGGAACCTACAGCAATTGTCTTTACAAAGTAACCAGTTTCTTTTTCAAAGATGGGAATCAAAACATCAAGCAGGCCCGTATCCTGTGTGCTGGTTGTTGTCGCCAGAATGATGTTCTTTTGTTTGGGAGCAGCCTGCGCGCTCATCACACTCGCGGCCAAAATCAAGGCCATTACAAAAATAGTTAATTTAAACGTCCTTAAACTTTTCATCATTATTCTCCTTATTTTTACCTGTTGTTTGTATTGTTATTTTTTCAGCTTACTTTTCTGCCATTCTTCTGAATTGGGGAAGAAGAGCGCTGAACCGAACTTTTCTTTGCCGAAATCCCGGATAATCAACTGGCCTTTTTGGGGCGAGGTCAGCCATTTTACAAACTTCATCGTATCTTTGTTGTTTACCTTGGGGAATTTTGCGGGACTTACCGGTATTAGTGAAATATAATTCAATAACGCTTCATCGCCTTCGACCAGAACGGAAAGTTTGATTTGATCTTTTATTGAAAGATAAGTCGCCCGATCAATAACCGTGTACGCTTCCTTTAGATCGGTATATTTGAGCGTGGGAACATTGCCTTCAGCTCCCTTTTCATAAACTGAATACCAATCGCCTGCCGGCTTTAGTCCGGCCTTTCCCCAAAGCTCCATTTCCGCCACATGTGTTCCTGATTTGTCGCCACGGCTTATAAACAAAGAACCGCTATCCATGATTTTCTTTAATGCTTCCGTTGCCACTTTTAACCCTTTGATTCCTGCCGGATCAGCAACTGGCCCAACAATAACAAAATCATTATACATCAGAGGAATTCTTTGTGTGCCGAAACCATCTGCAATAAATTTTTCTTCCAGTGATTTTGCGTGGACCAAAACCAGATCGATATTGCCTTTTTTAGCAATCTCCAATGCCGCTCCGGTTCCCGCTCCAACATGACGGACCCTAATCCCTGTTTCTTTTTCAAATTGATCTTCCAGAGCGCCGACAATTCCTGCGTCAATCGGGCCGATTGTGCTGGATAAAAACACAAATTTATCCCCATTTGCCGCCAGGGCCATACACGGGAAAATCAAAAGAAATAATACTAACCATTTACCAATACTTTTTTTCATAACCCATAAATCCTTTCTATATTTATTTTTTAACGCTGTTATTGATTAGAATGGAGGATCTTTCCTGAATCCCGAAAGTCATAACCTCCAATTTTTTCCACTCTATTTCTAAATTCATCGGTTTTGAGCGTTTCGATAAAAGACTGCACTCCTGATGAAAAAAAAGTGGATTGATCAAGAATCATATCGAAACATTCAGAAGTAATCGGCTTAAAGGACAGGCCCAAAAGTTTTCCTATCGCCGCCGATGCTATTCCTACTTGGGCTTCACCTGCGATAATAGAAAGGCCAACTTCAAAATGAGTATAAACTTCTTTTTCATAACCATCGATTTTATCAGCGGCTATTCCCAATTTCTGCAAATGATAATCCAGAAGCATTCGTGTTCCGGAACCATTTTGGCGATTAACAAATCGTATATTTTTGCCGGTTAGACTTTCAAAGCCTGTAATTTGTGAAGCAATCTCAGGCTTAACAAGAAAACCCAATTCCCGATGAAAAAGATTAACGACTACGGGATTGATGTCCGGTAAGTATTTTGACAAATAAGGTATATTGTACTGGCCGCTTTCGGCATCAAAAAGATGGGACAGCGCAATATCAGTATATCCGTCATTTAAAGCCTTAAGACCATTAACACTTCCGGTATTGGCAGAAAAAACATAAAAATCCGGATGAGATTTTTTAGTAGCCGTGAGAAGCATGTCCAGAACCGGGTCATTACTACCGGATGCCAGAATGGCACCGCTGATTTGAGAGCTTTTCTTTCTAGCCTGCTTCATACCGGACTTGGTATTAGTTTCAATCCATTCATCGATTAATTTTTTCGGAAATATCCATTTCCCTGTAACCCTTGTACAGGGAATTCGTCCGGCTTTAATCAAGCCATAGACCTGTTTTTCATGGATATCAAGATACTCGGCTACTTCCTTGGTATTCATCAATTCTTCAGACATAAATCCTCCCTAATTGTGTGAGGTGCTAGATAATACCAAGTTGCTTTCAAAAATTAAATTATGAGTTTTTGAAAGCTTACTTGGTATTATGCCCGGTAAATCAACCTTTTAATATTTGATAGCTACTTCGCATAAAACATATCATTTATTTTTTCAAGCATATTATTCCAAATTCCGACTTACAATTACTAATAGTACCATAATGTTTTTTAGAGCAGCCTGGTTACATTTTATCCAGTTGGATACAATTTATGGATATATATTACCCAGTATTTTTATTTTAATAAAACCAGTCTTGACGATTACTTTTTAATAACAACACTTTATATTAATATTATTTTCTGGCATATTCTTTGATTATGTACATCGAGTAAATACATGCTATACTAAACAACATTCTTACTTAAGGAAACTAATAACAGGAGTTAATATGATCAGGAAAATTATTTTTTGTTTTGTTTGCGTAGTATTTTGGCTAAATAATGCTCTGGCTGCGGAACTTATTGCCAAAGGTGATATTCTAAATCTTCAGCAGTGTATCGAAATCGCTCTGAAGCAGCATCCCAGCATCAACGCTGCCACAAGCAATGTCAGAATCACTGATAGCAAAATAGGTCAGGCCAGAGCCGGTTACTATCCTCAGCTGACTTTGCAATCCGGCTATCAACGAATTGGTCCTCCATCAACATCAATTATCAATACTGATCCGTACAATCAGTATTCAAATACTTTAAGTCTAAGTCAGACGATATTTGATTTTGGCAAAACATACAATCAGGTACAAATTCAAAGCCTGGGGAAAGAATCGTCGCAAGCTGATTTGCAAGACGTCTCCGCACAGGTTATTCTGGGTGTCAAGCAGTCTTATTACGGTTATCTTCAAGCCAAAAAGAGCCAGGATGTCGCGATGGAAACGGTTAACCAATTTCAGCAGCATTATGAAATTGCCAAAGTATTTTTTGAAACAGGAAAAACTTCCAAAATCGATGTAACCAGCGCCGAAGTTAATTTAAGCAATGCCAGGATAAATTTACTCAAGGCCGAAAATGCCCGGCGCATCGCGAGAATTACGCTCACCAATGCCATGGGAATAATGAGTGCCCCCCTATATGAAATTAAAGATGACCTGGATTATATCCCCTATGAAGTTTCAATAGATGAAGCGCTGCAGAATGCCTATAAGAACAGGCCGGACCTTCTTTCAACTCTCAAGAAAAAAGAAGGATTGGAAAAGACTATCTACCTGACCCAAAAAGGATATTTACCTGTTCTTGCAGGCTCTGCCGCTTATGGCTATACCGGTGATGAGTTTTTAGCGGATAAGGATAAGGCATGGAGCGTCGGCGTTACATTAACTTTTCCTCTTTTTACCGGCCTTTCAACTAAATATCAAATTGATGAAGCTAAAGCCAATTTAGATTTTCTCAAAGCCAATGAAGATTCATTGATGCAAACAGTATATCTACAGGTTGAATCCGCACATCTATCGCTCAGAGAAGCAGCCGAAAGAATCTCCGCAGGAAAAATAATCGTCAAACAAGCGGAAGAAACTGTGGAACTGGCCAAAGGCAGATACGCGGCTGGCGTTGGGAGTTCAATTGAAATTACCGATGCCATGATTACCCTGAATAACGCCAAGATGACATATATTAACGCGCTTGCCGATTACTCTGTGGCTCAGGCAAATCTGGAAAAGGCAATGGGAGTTCAGAAATGAAAAAATCTATAATTATCGGTTCGGTTGTCGTTATCGCTTTGGCAGTTGTTCTTTTTTTTGTATTCAAAAATGGAGACAGCAAAGAGAAATTTGTCACAGACAAAATTACGCGTGGCGATATCAAATCCACAGTATCGGCAACAGGAACGGTAAATGCTGTAACCACCGTTCAAGTAGGAACACAGGTTTCCGGAACCATTCAAAAGCTGTTTGTAGATTTTAACTCTCCGGTAAAAAAAGGACAGTTACTTGCCCAGATTGATCCATCCATACTTGAAGCTCAAGTAGGACAAGCGCGGGCAAACGTACTTTCGGCCAAAGCCAACCTGGAAAAATCGCAGGTAATGCTGCGCGACACAAAAACAACTCTGGAGCGAAACAAAATTCTTTATGCGAAAAATTTTATTGCCAAGAGTGATCTTGATACTTCTGAAACAAATTATCTTTCCGCCATAGCACAAATCAAAGTTGCCGAGGCTCAAGTTCAACAGGCTCAAGCCGCGCTGGATTCTTCCGCAATCAATTTAAAATACACAAAAATACTTTCTCCGGTTAATGGCACAGTCATTTCGCGTAATATCGACATCGGTCAGACAGTAGCGGCAAGCTTTCAGACACCGACATTATTTACCATTGCGCAGGATTTAACCAAAATGCAAATTGACACTAGCGTGGACGAAGCCGATATTGGCAAAGTAAGAGCCGGGCAAAAAGCGGCCTTTACGGTTGACGCATATCCGGAATTACCATTTACCGGTAAGGTGTCTGTTGTCCGCAACGCACCGATCATTGTCTCTAACGTCGTCACTTATAACGCCGTGATTGTAGTTGATAATACCGGCCTGAAACTCAAACCGGGGATGACGGCAAATGTTTCCATAGAGACAGAAAGCAGACAAAGTGTCTTGCGTATACCGAATGCCGCGCTTCGTTTTAAACCAGCAACATCAGCAGCAACCACCGATCAAAAAGGAGCAAAGGGCCCCAAAGGACCAGGCGTTTGGATTTTAGAGAATAATAAACCGAAGAACGTAAAAATTACAACCGGCATCAGTGATGGCAATTATACAGAAGTTACCACAAGCGAATTGACTGAAGGACAACTGATCATCACCGATTCTTCCAACAGCACGAAGAAGAATGAACCGGCGTCAAACGCAGGCGTCCCCAGATTCATTCGTTAAAGGAATTTAGATGGCTCTTCTTGAAACAAAAAAATTAAGCAAGTTCTATTGTGTCGGAGACAATGTTGTCCGCGCTATGGAAAGCATATCAGTCACAATAAGCGCGGGAGAATTTGTGGCAATCATGGGACCTTCCGGATCCGGCAAATCGACCTTTATGAACCTGATCGGCTGCCTTGATCAACAAACCGCCGGTGACTATTTGCTCGATGGTACAAGCATCGGAGATCTCAACAAAGACGAACTGGCAGAAATTAGAAATAAAAAAATCGGGTTTGTCTTTCAGGGTTTTAATCTTTTATCGCGTACTTCCGCCGTAGAAAATGTCGAGCTTCCCCTGCTCTACAATCACGTTGCCGCAAAAGAAAGACGACAGCTAGCTTTAGGCGCGCTTAAAAAATTGGGATTGGAAGGGCGCGAGAATCATCATCCCAATCAACTCTCCGGTGGGCAGCAGCAGCGCGTTGCTATTGCCCGCGCGCTGGTCAACAACGCACCAATGATTTTAGCCGATGAACCAACAGGAAATCTGGATACAAAAACAAGCGCGGAAATCATGGAATTGCTTGTCCGGTTAAATTCTGATTCAAAAACAACAATAATCCTTGTTACTCATGAACAAGATATTGCTGCCTTCAGCAAACGTATAATTAAATTTCTCGATGGTCATATCGTCAGCGATCAGCCGGTGGTAAAATAATGATTAATCTAAACTCAACATTTCAGATTGCCCTGAGGGCATTACGGGTCAACAAAATGCGCTCTTTCCTCACCATGCTTGGCATTATCATCGGTGTGGGAGCGGTAATCACAATGCTTGCCGTCGGCACAGGAGCAAGCGAGAAGATAGCCGAACAAATTGCCAGCATCGGCAGCAATCTGATCATGGTGGTTCCCGGCAGCGTAACACAGGGAGGTCTCCGCATGGGCAGCGGCAGCACATCAACGCTGACCAAAGATGACGCAGAAGCCATCGAGAAAGAATGTTCGGCAGTCAGTGCTGTCGCTCCTATTCTTAATACCGGTGCTCAGGTTGTTTACGGAAATCAAAACTGGTCAACAGGTATCTACGGGACATCTCCCGGCATTCTGGAAGTGAAAGATTGTGCTCTTGTGGCAGGAAGAAACTTTGTTGATCAGGAGATACGAAGTGCTGCCAAGGTCTGCCTTTTAGGGCAAACCGTTGTGGATAACCTCTTCGGTGGAATTGATCCTATCGGCCAGATAATTAGAATTAAAAAAGTGCCTTTTACCGTTATCGGCATCCTGGAGACAAAAGGACAATCTATCATTGGTCAGGATCAGGATGATGTAATCTATATTCCGCTAACGACCGCACAAAAGAAGATCGTGGGTAGGTCAGTACCGGGAATGGTGCGCTCCATAATGGTTAAAGCAAGGAGCGCAGAAGATTTGTCTACCGCTGAAAAGCAGGTAACTGAATTGCTTCGACAGAGACACCGCACCGGAGGCAATAAAGAAGATGACTTTACGGTACGAAACCTGACTCAGATGATGCAGATGGCAGAACAAGCCGCAAAAGTAATGACCATATTACTGGGTGCGATAGCTTCAATTTCCCTGTTGATCGGCGGTATCGGCATTATGAATATTATGCTGGTATCTGTAACCGAGAGGACAAGAGAAATAGGCATCCGCATGGCAATTGGTGCAAAAACATGGGACATTCGTATTCAGTTTATCATCGAAGCTCTCACTCTTTCCATGATCGGTGGAATTTTTGGTATTACTTTGGGCGTAACCGGTTCTGCTATCTTATCGGCGGTTGCCGGTTGGCCAACTATTGTTTCGCCTTTATCAATAATTATGGCTTTTGGTTTTTCCGGTCTGATTGGTGTCTTTTTTGGATTTTATCCGGCATATAAAGCATCCTTGCTTAATCCGATTGATGCCTTAAGGTATGAATAAAAAAGTGAAGCGCTGAAATAACCAGTAGTAGAATAAAATAAAGACGTAGCTTTTTAAAAATTTAATGAACCTGAAATTTCTATTCCGTACTTTACAGTCGCGTAACTACCGTCTTTTTTTTATAGGCCAATTCATTTCTCTTATCGGCACAATGATACAGCAAATAGCTGTGAGTTGGTTAGTTTATAGGATGACCAACTCCGTTTTTCTTTTAGGTTTGGTGGGTTTTGCCAGCCAATTCCCTACATTTGTTATCACACCTTTTGCGGGTGTGTGGTCGGATCGATTCAACCGGCATAAAATTCTTGTTTGGACTCAAGCGTTATCCCTGATTCAGGCATTGGCCCTGGCAATTCTTGTTTTATCCGGCGCAATAACCGTGTGGCAAATAATTTTACTGAGCCTATTTATAGGCTGTGTGAATGCCATTGATATGCCCAACAGGCAATCATTTGTTATCTACATGATTGATGACCGCAAAGATCTGGGCAACGCCATTGCTCTGAATTCGGCCATGTTCAACGGAACCCGGTTTATCGGACCTTTTATCGCCGGTGTTTTGATAGCCACCACCGGTGAAGGTATTTGTTTTCTCATTAATGCCTTAAGTTATATAGCTGTAATTGTCGCTTTATTATCAATGAACACAGATCATATAAAAGGAAACGTCAGCAAGACCAGTGTCCTTACGGAACTAAAAGAAGGGTTTACCTATGTTTTTGGTAATCCCCAAATTAGAGCCATACTTATGCTGGTGATGCTTACCAGCATAATGGGAGTGCCCTTTATCGTTCTCATGCCTGCCTTTGCTAAAGACATACTTCAAGGCGGTCCTCATACACTGGGATTTTTGATGTCGGCACTGGGAGCAGGTGCCTTGCTCGGAGCTTTCTATCTTGCTTCACGAGCAAATATAAAAGGTCTGCTGAAAATAATAAATTTGGGGGCACTAATTCTCGGAATCGGCCTAATTGGCTGTTCTTTGTCGCGGTCTTTATGGTTTTCCATATTAATGGTATTTATTGCCGCATTCGGTATGATGGTGCAGGTAGCAGCGGCTAATACCTGGTTACAAACCAATGTAGATGATGATAAACGCGGCCGCACGATGAGCTTTTATGTCGTTTCTTTTATGGGGATGGCGCCTTTTGGTTCCTTGCTTGCTGGTAGCGTAGCTGGTTTCATTGGAGTTCCCAACACCATTTTTATCGGCGGTATTGTCTGTATTCTTAGTGCTATCTTTTTCTTTAAATTCTTTTCCCTTTCCAACATCAAGAAAATATCATAATTACCGTTAAATATTTAAAAGAGCGGGTTTAAAAAGGAAGTCAGAAATTATTTTCTAATCTCATGTTTTTTCCACACCTACTTTGAACCTCGATAATGTCTCTGAAACATATTCCCCTTCCTGCCTGATTATCCTCAAAGAAGAATCCAGCTTTTCTTTGATCTCCATATCTTTTGTCTGCTCGTTCAAAGACTGCAATGTTGCCAGCAATTGGTTGTGATCAGCGAATAAACGATTAATGATGCCTGATATCCCGTCGATCATAAGGTTAATTCTTGCGCATTCACTTTTTAAGTAATCCCCTTTGCGTATATATACTTTCCTGGTCAGATCGCCATGGGCCAGACTGTCAAATGTATGTGTGAAATTAACCAAAGGCCCGCAAATCCTGTGTGTAGTAATAATCGTATGTCCCATAAATAAAACCAGCACTATAACGATCGCAGGGACTAGCCATTTAATCAGCAATAGAAAGGTCTGCGCCGCGCGGTACTGACCTTCAAGATCCGGTAAGAACACCATTTCATGGATGAGAGGATAGAGCAGAATACTTACCGTTACGATCACGCAAATCAACAGATAAAATAGATTATTACGTATCAGGCGCAACTGCAAATCCATATTGATCAGATAATTATGAAGCTTTCTTTTATATATCATCGTCATTGATTAATTCTTCCTTTCCGTAATTTTCCGTGTGGAAAAATCGTATTCGTACGTATAGCAGGACCGCTTATGTTTAACCATGGCTTTGAAAGCTGGAGGCCCGATGTAATTGCTTCCATCACCGGACGTTATTACAACCATGACTCCCTCTGATGGCGAGAACAGAAGTTCAGGTACAAGCAGTTTACCCTTGGGGGGAGTACCATAATCAATAAAATCTCCTGCATTGCCCAGATAACTTTTATGTTCCGCCTTGAAAATATCCTGGGCTTTAACGAAATTATCCAAATCATGTTGCAAGGTGATTCTATCAGCCCTTGCCACAACTATTTTGAAGCCCACTATGGCGATCGCAACGATTAAAACCAGAGAGAGGATACTTCCTGTAAGTTGTGTTATCGTAAATCCCTCTTTCCCTTCCGAATAAGACAAATCGTAATCTCCTTTATTACTTATTTTTTTCTGTGACATATATATTTTTACCGATGACAGCAACTTACTTCAGGTCGTCCCTCGGTTTTATGCTAAGTAGCTATCAAACATTAAAATGTTGATTTACCGGGCATAATACCAAGTAAGCTTTCAAAAAATCATATTTTTTTAAAAGCAACTTTGTATTATATCCACCCCAGAACCGCGCCGAAAATGATGAGCATGGCGACATTCAGCAAGAACAAACCTCCGATGAACTTCTTCTGAATGGCCGGCTTCCAATCATAGCAGTAAGCTGAAATGACAAAGAAGGGTATGTAAACCGAAACAAATACCGTTGTGGCACCCCACCAGGGATACACCCAGACAAACGCGGGAGTCTTGGCAAGAAATATCTCGAGTATGGAAGCCAGCGCGGCATTGGCAGTGCCAAAAAAGAAACGGTTGTTAATTCCCATGACCTTTGCTTTCGGGTCATCAAGAAGTAATTTACTGGTTGCCAGCCCCGCAATAGAAAACATCAGGCTTATTTCAATGCCCACACCGACCAGGAGAAGAAAATGAGTGCCTGTCGGGACTGTCCATAGGGCGTGCCCGGAAAAATGCTGGATGAGTGCATTGAATATTTCATAGAACCAGTGGATCATATAAAGGGCAAGACCTGCGGCGACACCCCTGTAATTCTTTTTAGAGAGTTCGTTAAAATAGATGTACAGAACTACCACTAGAACGGGAATGATAATCCAGTGGAAATTATCTCCCTTGCGCAGGATTGAAAGAGCCATTTGTGTTGCTTCAGGATGATTCATAGAGTTCTCCTTTTATGTTAATATTTTTCATGCTTGGCAATAATCCAACTCTTGTTTTGGTTATAATTAAAGTTGGGAAAAGTCAAAAAGTTATTTACCCTTGCCCTCAGAGATCATTCTGGAATTAAAACGCATTTTTCAGTTTGACATCGCCCCGCTGCCCATAGATCCCCAGCTAATCGGGGCTCTTGGCGCTGCCATTACGGCTTCCCGAAAGGTATAATGGTAAGCCCTGGCGGTCAATTCGGCAATTTCATTTCATTCTATGCGGCAACGTATGTCAGGAAATAAAGACTCGTGAGATGGCGCCTATCACCACAAAAATAATGATTGCTGCAACAATTACGGCAACTGTGTACCCTATGGATTTTTCTTTTGGAGATTTCATCATAACTGGCAACCCGATATAAAGTAGATAAAGACCGTATAACCCCAAAATAGCAAGGATGCCAAGGGCAGGAATGAGTGTGAAAATACCGACCAACCAACCCGGAGTATAAGAATACGTGGCCAACTTGAAGGCCTGGTCAATATTTTTCTCCCCTGAAAAGGTAGGGGCAAGGGCATCTATAATGAGGGCTAGGACATATACACCAGCAAGGGTGAGGACGTACTGAACGACCGCATGCAGAATACCTGTTGCTATCGGTACCCTGTATGATCCTACCATAGGCAGACTAACTCCCACAAGGGACAGGCCGATAAAAGAGGCAACAGGTCCGATAGCTGCCAATACAATAATATAGTTTTTATATAAATCAACAATTGGTGTCGTTTCCCCTGCAATGGTCTGCCATTCCTCTTGAGGCCTAAGCAAAATTCCTTTGATACGTTCAATGATATTCATATTTTCCCCTCCTTAATATTTGTTAATAAAATTAATAAATAACTTCCTCTTTGTTTGGGTAAGTATAAGTAGACCGGACTTTTATGTCAATGAGATATTGGCTGCCAATAAGATACTTTTTGCCATCTGAAATCAGCAATTTTTCATTACTCTACCGAATTGCGGATAGCAGGAAGATGTGCCTACGAACTTCATCTATGGATAAACGACCATGGGCATTCAAGCATTTTTATTAATCCTCAAAGCTGCATAATAAAAAAGCACTGGCGCGGCCAGCCAAATGATCTGAGGCACAAGGGTAATGTGTCGGCCGTTGAACAGAAAAAGGGACGGGTTCCACCACGAGGGGATGTACTCCCACCCGCCGGATCCGGTACTCAATAATTCCACTGCCATTTCCTGCGCCTGGCCCCATAACAGGAGGACAGACAGCTCCCCCGGACGAAACTTTTCAAAGCGCGGTTCGCGACAGAGAATTTTAACTAGCCCGACACCCGTCAGGAAGATGCCGCCGTCCCAGAAAGAATGACTGATGATTATAAAAATAAAGTGGACCGGCGGGGGCGTAATGAAATTGAATATATTTACAATACCAAGGCCGTCAAGGGTCGAAAGGGATATTTCCCAGGTGAGTCCGATGATGGTCCCGATCCAGAACAATTTCCATGTAAACGAAGATATCTTCTTTGCGGCATGGAGGGCAATTACGCTGAGAGGAATTGCCGCTCCGATGGCAAAATCAATCAGGAAAAAATTGCGATACAACAACTCCATAATGCACCCCTGAAAAAAATGATATTTTGTTTGAATAATTTGATAAGTTATTGTTTTCCACGGTGGGAGTATATGAAGAAGGATTTTGAGTGTCAAGAGATTTTGACAGCAAAATTGGAACCACTTCTGATAAGGGAAACCCTCTGATAAATGACGATTATGACTGAAATAATAAGTCCTTGCTTATTAAGAAAAAGATCAAAATCGTTTACAATACTTTCCGTTCGCGCTCCCTTCAAATTACGATTCCCCAGTAACAGAGGCATACATGAATTGAGATATAAAAAGGCTGAACTTTTGCTTAATATGTGATAGAATCCTTTTGACAGGTTAAAGGCATTAAAAGTCGGCCAGTCGGCCGACTTTTTTAGTTTTAATTAAATCGGCTAATTGGTCGGATTAAAAATACTAAGTTAGGAGAAACATCGTGAACATCACAAACTGGAAAAAAGACTACGAAAAAAAACGAGTGACGGCAAAGGAAGCGGCGGCAACGATCCAATCGGGAGATAAGATCATTCTTCTTCCCGTCAACAGCATGCCAATAGACATCCTCAATGCGCTCGCGGCACGCAAGGAAGAACTTCATAAGGTAAAGATCGCAAGTAACCTGATGACCTATCCATTTGCATTTGTGAATGGTGATTATGCCGGACATATTACCTATTATAGCGGCTACTTTGGACCTTTGGAGAGAATGTTCCACTCACAGGGGAATGTCGTTCCCTTCCCCATGCATCTTTCTAAGAGCTCGATTGCTTTGGATCGCGCCAATTATTCTGATGTTGCCCTGCTCGAAGTCACACCGCCCGACAAGCGTGGTTATATGAACCTAGGGCCCTGTGGTGCAGTCTATGGGCGATACGCCATTGATAAGTGTAAAAAAGTAATTGTTCAGGTCAACACTAAGACTCCGTGGATTCACGGAATTGATAACCTGGTCCACGTCGACGAAGTGGATTATATTGTTGAAGCCGACCATGATCTTGTCCCCGTGCCCGAAATCGTCATCACGGATGTGGAGAAGAAGATCGGAGAAAACATCGCCGCTCATATCCCGGACGGCGCCACGATCCAGCTGGGTATCGGTGGCATCCCCAATGCGGTGGCCTATTTCCTGCACGACAAGAAGGATTTGGGTGTCCATGCAGAGATCCTGAGCGATGCCGTGGCAGAGCTTGCCGAGTTGGGCGTGATAACCGGTAAGAAAAAAACCCTGTACCCGGGCAAGATCGTAGTGGGAGGCCTGATCATCGGCACAAAGCGGCTCCTCGATTTTGTGGACAACAATCCGACGATCATGACTATGCCTATTGCCATAGCGAATCATCTTGATGTCATCAAGCAAAACGACAATATGTGCTCCATCAATGCAGGACTCACCGTGGACCTCACCGGCCAGGTAGCATCGGAGACCATTGGCCACACACCCTACAGTGCCACCGGTGGCCAGCTCGACTTTGTCCGGGGTGCCGTTGCGGCCAAAGGCGGAAAGTCATTTATCGCGTTGAAATCAACTTCATTGAAAAAAGATGGTACCCTAACCTCCCGAATCGTGCTCAACTTAACGCCCGGCACCGTGGTCACGACGCCCCGATCAGACGTTATGTACATCGTCACCGAGTATGGAGTGGCAGATCTCTATATGCGATCTGTACCCGATAGGGTCAAGGCCATGATTTCTATTGCCCATCCCGATTTCCGGGAGGAATTGGAAAGGCAGGCCTATGAAGCAAAACTGCTGATCCCGGCATGCAACCCGGAAAACCTCTAATTATTTAATGAGACCCAAATTTCAGAAACGAAGTGCACTGAAATTTGATGGTCGAATTATCCCCGAGGCGAAGTACCCTGAAGGGCATCTACGACCGAGCGGGATAAATTTGGGTCTAATTCCCCGCCCCTTGGGGCGCAAGTTCTTTTGGATACCCCGCTGCTTGCGGCGGGGAGTTTCATTCCGGAAAGAAATTTATAAACAAGGTGTGGAGGGAATATAGGCCAATCCTTCCTTTGATACACAGAGAGCTTTTGCACAACTCCCTTATGCGTCACGTGTGACCTTTAGGTTATTCCGGGCTCTCATGACCATTAGGTTATGAGAGCCCGGAATTTAGGAAGCACTTAATAATACTGGATTCCCCCGGCATGCGCCGCGTTTCACTCCGACAGTAAAGAATTACTACTTTGAAAAATTGAATTTAAAAAGAAATGTACTAATTATGCTTGTGGAGAAAGCGCCAGCATGTGCGCAATGATTAAAAAGGATTCATCTTGCGTGCTCCGAAACTCTCTTCCATGCCTACTTTCCATTCATTATTTTCTTTATACATCTTTAAGATTGCCGGGTTATCCGATTTCTTGTATTTTAAAATAACTTCCGCTTCGTTTTTTTCGATTTTCCCCATTTCCCATGTGCATTGTTCTAAAACAATGACAGGATCGAAAACAGTCAAGTAGCTGTCCCAATATTCTTGAGCATTAGGACCATTGGCGTTGAAATCGTTTGCTAAATCTTCTTTTTCAATTTTGATTTTCTGTTTTTTAGATGCCTTATAAACATCATTAATGATTATTTCTTTAGTCTTGGTAGTAAGAGATCCCCAAATTGCCTTGTAATCCTTATTTTTCATTTGCACAAAAAGATTATCCGCCGCGGATAAAATTTTATCTTCTTCGGTTTGTCCGGCCAAAGTAGCTGTAGCTATAGTTAAAAATAATATTATAATTAAAACAACAATTGATTTCTTGTTCATTTTATTATTGATTTCACACTAATAAATAAAGGCGAAAACTTAAACCAACATCTTGGCAAGCTCTCGCCTTTATAGATTTTGTGTCTAAAAGTTTATCAATGATTAGAAGTGGACCCGCCACTTAAAGCGATAGCCAACACCGTTACAACCGCTGCCGTCACAACAACACCTAAAACAATAGTTCCTGTGGAAATACCTTCCGTAGCAGCCCCACCTGCATCCGTCCCGGCAATAACAGCGCCGGATTTATCCTTGTCTTCGCAGAAACCCGACGATGGAACCATGGCTACTAGAAAAAACAATATTAAAAACAAACTGATAACTTTTTTCATTTCCCCAACCCCCTTATATTGTACTAGAATAACTGCTTAAATTTAAATAACTTATCCACCATTTTGTCAAGAAAAAACATTTATTTCTTATTTTTATTGCTATTGGCAGCCACATGAGCTGCAATAAAACGATCGAGCAAAATCTGCAAATCTTTATTTATCACCTGCAGCTTACCTATATCGGTTATGCCGGTGATGCTTAGTGACCACGTAGTAGCGATGGTTTTTATATTAGGATTTGCTGCTATGGAAACAACCTGGCGCAATTGCAGATCAATATCATAGGCAAATATATATTTTTCATTCTCATGCGTATTTATGCAAATGTACAGAATTGGGCTGCCGGGAAGTTTGATCACATCACTTATGGATAAAGATTTAATATTTGCTTTTTTTAATTTGTCCTCTGTTATTTTTTGCAGTTTATCCTTGCTTAAGCC
>Ga0208102_1000130_pt1 | contig 38197 bp, 35 predicted proteins | sample CryBogmetaGMA17M_FD_184549 | JGI IMG/M metagenome (GOLD analysis project Ga0208102, IMG submission 184549) | Freshwater microbial communities from Crystal Bog, Wisconsin, USA - MA17M (SPAdes) | ecosystem: Environmental > Aquatic > Freshwater > Lake | place: Crystal Bog, Wisconsin, USA...
GATAATGTTCTTGCCGAGTTTTCAAGTGTGATGGATGCCGTGCGGTGTGCCGTTGAGATTCAAAAGGAACTCAAAAATCGGAATGATGAATTACCTGAATCTCTAAAAATGGAATTTCGCTTCGGGATCAATCTTGGTGAAGTATCAGAGAAAGAAGAAAAGATTTTTGGAGACGGGATCAATATTGCAGCACGGATCCAGATGCTTGCTGATGCGGGAGGCATTTGCTTATCCGGGATTGTTTATGAACAGGTTAAAAACAAGTTAGAATTCAGCTATGAATACATTGGAAAGCATACTGTAAAAAACATCGCAGGACCTGTGCGGGTGTACCGGGTTTTACCGGTGGGGGAGACTGCTTCATTGGTGAGCAGTTGGAAAAGGATCGGTTTAAATTATTGGAAACAGCTCAACCCTGCCATTAAGATCATTATAGTTCTGATTGCTTTAGCCAATGGCGTCTGGCAGTTATATCCACATTTTATTCATCCATCCGTGGAGGTTGCATCCAAAAAGAAGATGGCATTTCCGCTCCCCGACAAACCATCGATTGCGGTTTTGCCATTTGTTAACATAAACGAAGACCCAAAACAGGATCCTATCAGCGATGGCATGACCGAGGAGATCATTAACGCGCTGTCCAAGGTTCCTCAAGTCTTTGTCATCGCCCGCAACTCCACTTTTGTTTACAAGGGCAAAGCCACGGATGTTAGGCAAGTGGCAGAGGCTCTGGGTGTGCAATATATTCTGGAGGGTAGTGTTCGCATGTCTGGAGACACGGTGCGTGTAACCGCCCAATTGATCGACGCCCTTACAGGCCATCACCTCTGGTCAGAGCGCTATGACCGGAGTGTGAAGGATGTCTTTGCATTGCAGGATGAGATTACCATGAGGATTCTCACAGAGCTTCGGGTGAAACTCACGCATGTCGAAGAAGCCCGCATAACAGAGAAAGGAACAAAGAACCTTCAGGCTTACTTGAAAGTGGTGGAAGGGGATGGGTACTACTATCAGTTCAACAAAGAGACGAATGCTATGGCCATGCGTCTCTACCGCGAAGCCCTGGAACTGGACCCAAAGTATGCAATGGCTTATATAGGGCTATCCAGGGTACTCACGTCTGCTGTATATTACGGTGCCAGTGAATCGCCCAAAGAGACTCTCTCCAATGCCATGAAATTGGCACAAAAGGCTGTCGAACTGGACAGCTCCTCGGCTGAGGCCCACGCTGCTGTCAGCTTTGTCTTTGTGCCGATGCGTCAACATGATAAGGCGATTGAGTTCGGGGAGCGGGCTGTGAGACTTAACCCGAACAGCACTAGTGCTCTCTTTACTCTTGCCTCAGCTCTGAATGGTTCCTGGAGAGGTGAGGAAGCCCTTCCTTTGTACCGACAGGCCATTCGACTCAATCCTTTTGTTCCCAGTTACTATATGATGCTGGGTGCCGCTTGTCGTCAAACCGGAAGGTATGAGGAGGGCATCGCTGCGGAAAAGAAAGCCCTTAAGTTGGCTCCCAACTATCTGTTAGCAAATATTCAGCTGGTTTCTTTGTATATGTACGCCGGACGCGAAGATGAAGCCCGGGCTGCTGTCGCGGAGGTCCAGCGAATAGACCCCAATTACTCTCTTGAGAAGTTCGCCAAATTCTGGCCATCGAAAGAGGATCCGAGGGGGGATCGCCAAATAGACGCCCTGCGCAAAGCGGGCTTGAAATGATGGTAATGGACTTACAACGGAGTCTCTCCCAGTTAATTATGCACATTTCTCCCGCTAATCGTTACCTTTGAGATCTATCCCAGAGTGAACACAAGGCAAAGTCAACCCTGACTGAGGTTGACGATCGCTTAATTTCCACTCGCAAAATATCATTGGAAGTAACTGTTACTTCCAAATGTGATACGTTAAATATATCAATAAGATAATCCATTTTTATTTCACGCGTAAATACTTTATAAAAAGGGGACTAAAGAGCCTCTATATGACGAACTCAGATCAATTATTCTAAAAACCAGGGGAGCCGTTGGCACGCTCGAAAAAGCGCTCGCAGCTGATAGGAGATGAGCTACAAAATTTTTGATGTCGCCGGCCATTTTTTTCTTGACAGATTTCTAAATAGTTATTACAAAAGGTACATGACTGACCAGTCAGTCATTACTTTGCCGGGGGGCTAAATTCTGTTCATAGCTCCGAGGGGAGGCCCTGATGGATGAAAAAAACCTGTCCAAAAGAGATATTATCCTTAACGCGGCGATCAAGGTCTTTGCTGAACGAGGCTATCACTCTTGCCGTACCCTGGATATCTCCAAGGAGGCCGGCGTCGCTTACGGATCTCTCTATCATTATTTCAAGAGCAAGGATGACATCCTGCTGTCCATTTTCAGAGAACGCTGGAATCTCCTGATTCGCAGGATGGACCGTTTCAATGAAGAGATCGACGATCCCACCGAAAAGCTCACAGCCATCTTCGACTACATCTTCCGCAGCTATCAGCAGAATCCCGACATGATGAAAGTGCTTATCATGGACGTACCGCGCCTGGAACAGTTCTATACCCAGGAAAACTGGAAGCTCTACAACCGTTTTTTCATGGGTGTGGCGGAGATCTTCCGCGAAGGGCAGGACAAGGGAATTTTCTGCAAAGAGATTTCACCTATTATCGGATCATTCATCTTCTATGGCGCGGTGGACACCACCATTCGCCAGTATGTCTACAATCCGGAATTCAATCATGATGAATATCCCGTGGATGAGGCCAAGAACCAGATCATCACGGTTTTAAAACAGGGCGTTTTGGGGAAGGGGCCGAAAGTATAAGTTTCGGTGACGGGAATTTTCATATCGCCGCAGGGATAAGCAAGCAGGTAGGGAAAGGAAACTTACGCATGGGGCAAAACTTCTATAGACGTGACGACAGGGATGTTCAGTTTGTGCTGAAAGAACAATTGGGTATCGAAAGGCTTCTGCAATTTGACGCCTACCGGGATTTTTCCCTGGAGGATTTTGACATGATCCTCGAGCAGGCTCAGAAGATTGCCGCCAACGACGTCGCTCCGAGTTTTCAGGATGGCGACCGGCAGGGCTGTCATTTCGATCAGGGCAGGGTCACGGTTCCGGAGTCCTTTCGACACTGCTGGGAGGTTTTCAAGGAAGGCGGCTGGTTCGCCCTTCCCATGAAGCCCGATTACGGCGGGCAGGGCGTGCCCCTGATCGTCGCCGAGGCGGCCCAGGAATTTTTCATGAGTGCCAATTTCGCCTTTGGCTGCTTTGCCGGCATGGGGCCGGGAAACGGTTCCATGATCGAGAACTACGGGTCCCGGGATCTCAAGGATCTCTTCTGTGCCAGAATGTACGATGGGACCTGGGGGGGGAGCATGTGTCTGACCGAACCGGCGGTAGGATCGGATGCGCACATGGTCTCGACGAAGGCGACTCCTGACGGCCGTTACTACAAGATCCAGGGGACGAAGATCTTTATCACCTCCGGGGAGCACGACCTGACAGAGAACATCATCCATCTGGTCATTGCCCGGATTGCAGGGGCGCCGGCAGGTGCGAGAGGGGTGTCCCTGTTTGCGGTGCCGAAGATCTGGGTGAATGAGGACGGAAGCCTGGGAGAGCCGAACGATGTGGCATGCATCGGCATCGAACACAAGATGGGGCTCAACGGCTCGGCGACCTGCGTGATGAATTTCGGTGAAAACGGACAGTGCCGAGGCCATCTGGTCGGTGAGGCCGGCATGGGGCTGGCCTATATGTTCCAGATGGTCAACGGGGCGCGCATGGCCGTCGGGCTGGAATCGGTGGCCTTCGGGGCGAACATCTATGCCACTGTTCTGGCCTACGCGAAGGAGCGGGTTCAGGGTTCGCCCTTCGGCCGGAAAGGAGAACGGGTTCGCATTGTGGAGCATGCGGACATTCGCCGGATGCTCATGAACATCAAGTCCCTGACGGAAGGGATGCGTGCCCTGGTCTACAGGTGCTATTTCATGGAGGATGTCTCTCTCCACGCACACGATGAAGAGGAGCGGCGCCGGGCCCGCAGCCAGGTGGAACTGTTGACGCCGCTGGTGAAAGCCTACTGTTCGGACCGGATTTTTGAAATGGGACGCGAAGGGATCCAGATCCTGGGAGGATATGGATTTACCAAGGAATATCCCGTTGAGCAGTACACGCGCGACTGCAAGATTCTTTCCATATGGGACGGAACAAACTATATCCAGTCGATGGATCTGATCGGCAGGAAACTGCCTATGGCAGACGGAAAGGTCTTTCAGGGCTGGCTGGACGATGTGTCGAGTTTTGTGCAGGAGAGCCGGAAGACGGATCTGTTCAAACTGGAGCTGGACCTGCTGGAAGAAGCCCTGGAGAAGATTGTGGAGATGAGTCTGGGATTCTCACGCTGGGCCAGGGAAGGCAAGATGGATCTGATTCCACTGGCGGGGACACGCTTCCTCGATTGCATGTCCGAGGTGGTGATTGCCCATCTTCTTCTCGAGCAGGGATTTCTGGCTCAGGGTCGCCTCAGCGACGGGGGACTGAGTGAACCGGATCGTTTTTTCTATCGGGGAAAGGTGGAGACCGTTCGCTACTATGTCCGGAACGTCCTGCCCCAGGTGTTTGCAAGGGCGCGCATCATCGGCCTGGAGGATATGACCGCTGTACAACTGGACGAGGCTTGCCTCGGATAAACTTGAAGTGAAAGGGGAAAGGCGCTCCGGGCTCTTGTGGGAAGAAGGCCTTAAGGCGTAGAACCGTGACGGGCGAAGATTTGATATTCCTCAATCAGGGACGACGGGCCATCCGGTGCGATGGATTTCTGGGGGCGAGGCTGCGTCCGGGGTCGGGTCTTCCGGACGGTCCGGGGGGCGTTGGGGACTGCATGCTTTTGGATTTCGGAAAAGGGTTTTTTGCCGTTTCCGACAGCTCGGACCGAAGTCCATCATTTTCGCGGGCCTTTATGCTCCGGTTTGCCGGTCTGCTGGAGGGGTTACCCGACATCGGTTCCCGGAGACCCTTCAGCGATATGGAACGGATCGCGCTGCAGGCGGAAGTGGAGTTTCAATCCGGGAAAATCCTGAGTGAAAGGTCCCTTACGGAAAGCTGTACCTTCACCGGCGTCCTGATCCTGAAGACGGAGACGGGATGGCAGGGGCTGGTGCTGCATACCGGCGACAGCCTGCTGCTGCAATACGATCCCGGTGCCGGGACGGTTCGTCAGGTCACGCAAAACAATTTCTGGATGGTTGGACGGACAAGCCGTTTTTTCCAGGTCGAATACATTTCCTTGACGGAACAGACGCGCCTGCTTCTCGCCACAGACGGTTTTTCCTGTCTGAACGCACCGGCGCCGGGGCGTCAGGAAGATCTTGTCCGGAAACTTTTCCAGGAACATCCCGTGGAGGAAGTTCCCGATATCCTGATCGACGGCTACGATGTCCGGGACATGGCCAAAGATGACTTGGTCCTGGTCAGCCTGTGCCCCGCGCGGATCACCTACCGCGATCAGCGCGTCATCCTCGGTGGAACTACGAGTCATGCGGAACGGAGTTTCCGGGAGGAACAGATGGCAGGTCATTGCGAAGACCATTATGTGCCGATGCTGAAGGCCGAGGCGGCGTAGGAATGAGTGCAGACAGGAGATAAGAGCGTGTACGATCAATATTTCGGAGAATCCCACGAAATGCTGCGGACGAGCATCCGCAAGTTCGTGGAGCGGGAGATCAAGCCCTATATCGACCGCTGGGAAGAAGAGGGGACCTTCCCCCGGGAGCTCTATAAGAAGGCCGGTGAAGCGGGCTTTATCGGCTTGGGTTCCCCGGAGGAATTCGGAGGAACGCCGGCGGACATCTTCCATCAGGTGGCCTACACGGAGGAGATTCTCCGTTGCGGGTCCGTCGGGCTGGTCTCCAGTCTGGGGTCCAGCGCTATTGCCGTGCCGCCGATCCTGGCCCTGGGAACGGAGGCGCAGAAAAACAAATACATCCCGCCCGTGCTCGCCGGGGATCAGATCGCCGTTCTCGGCGTGACGGAACCCAGCGGCGGTTCCGATGTGGCCAATTTGCTGACCAGGGCCGTGCGCAAAGGCGACAAATTCATTGTCAATGGATCCAAGACCTTCATCACGAGCGGCACCCGGGCGGATTATGTCACCACCGCCGTTCGCACCGGCGGTCCGGGACACAGCGGGATCAGTCTGCTTATTATTGAGCGCGGTATGCCGGGGTTCACGGTCTCGAAGAAGCTGGAAAAGATGGGCTGGTGGGCTTCCGACACGGCGGAGTTGTCCTTCGACGACTGTGAGGTGCCGGTGGAGAATCTCTTGGGGGAGGAAAACAAAGGTTTCTACGGGATCATGCTCAATTTCCAGAAGGAACGCCTCTACCTGGCGGTCGAGGCCCATGCCGTAGCGGAGATGGCCCTCGAAGAGTCCATCCGTTACGCCAGAGAGCGCACGGCTTTCGGCAAAACCCTGACAGGGTTCCAGGTGACCCGGCACAAGCTGGCTGAAATGGCGACCCTGGTCGAAGCTTCCAAGCAGTTCAACTACCGCGTGGCGGCCAGGATCGGCGACGGGGTGAACGTCTCCAAGGATGTCTGCATGGCCAAAAACTTTGCCACAAAGGTCTGCGACCGGGTCGTCTACGATGCGGTTCAGATTCACGGGGGATACGGCTATTGCCGGGAATACCTCGTTGAGCGGCTCTATCGCGACTCACGACTATTCTCCATCGGCGGCGGGACGTATGAGATCATGAATGAGGTCATCAGCAAGCAGATGGGGTTGTAAGTGGAAATTGATCTGCACACGCATACAAACCGCTATTCGGGATGCAGTAACATCCACCCCGTTCAACTGATCAGAAGGGCTAAAGATGTGGGTCTGGACGGAATTGCCATCACGGAGCACGGGATCCGCTGGTCCGATGAAAACATTGAAACCCTCCGCGAACAGTGTCAGGTTATGGATTTTCTGATCCTTCCCGGACAGGAGGTGGCTTGCTATACCGCACAGGGACGATTCCAGGGAGAATTTCTTGTTTTCGGATATTCCCGGAGTCTGGGTTCCAGCCGCTCATTAGAGCAGATTCTGGAGATTGTTCATGGCGAAGGGGGGCTAGTCATTGCCGCGCATCCCTTCAAAAAGCTTCATCACGACGACGGGTTTTACGGTGCGGGGGAATCCGTCTATCATTTTGATATTGACGGGCTGGAAGTGGAGCATCCATCTTACGATGATGAAAGCCGTTTGCTGGCATGGAACGCCGTGCATGCCATGAAGATTGCCGGTATCGGCAGCAGTGATGCGCACGATGTAAGGAACATCGGCATATGCCGCACCTTATTTGAAGGTCAGGTCGATGGTATCATGAGCCTGTGCCGTGAAATACGGGCGGGCCGGGTGAAAGCCGTTAATCTCGCGAAAGCGGACAGGGGGCGGTATCCTGCATAGTTTGGCCGGGCATAACCGGGATGCGTAGTCTGTGCAGAAGGGCACGATGCTTTTTCGTTTATGAATATGTGCCGCAGTGTAAGCTTGATGGGTCAATCAAACGATATGGAGGTAAGCCGATGGAAAACACATTGAATCAGGTTTTTAGAAACAGGACGAACAAGTACGGCGACAGATTCTGTGTCGAGAAGAAGCTCAACGGGAAATGGGAAACCGCGACATGGCGGGAATACTACGAACGTGCCCGAAACACGGGCCTCGGCCTTTACGGATTGGGTGTTCAAAAAGGCGACATGGTGGCGATATTATCCCAGAACAGGCTCGAATGGATCTATACCGACATGGGGGCGCTCGGCATTGGCGCATGCGTCATCCCGATCTACGCCACCGTTAAATCCGACGAAGTGGAATATATCCTCAATAACTCGAACAGCAAGGTTGTCGTGGTTGAGAATGCGGACCAACTGGAAAAAATAAATCGAATAAAAACAAAATGTCCATCCCTGCAGAAGACCGTTGTTATTAATACGGCCGGATGTGTCATGGAGGGTCAGGACACCCTTTCATTTTCTGATCTCATGTCGTCGGGAAGTAAAAAAGCAGGCTCTGATCCCGGGCTCTTTGAAAAGCTTGCTGATCAGGTGGGACCGGACGATCTGGCAACCTTTCAGTATACCTCCGGCACAACGGGACTTCCCAAGGGTGCGATTCATACGCACAGTACCCTGATGGCGGAACTCAGAGCACTCGATGCATCGGAACCAAAATATGGTTATGAGAGCGACCATGTCGTCGGATTTCTTCCTCTGAGCCACATATTTGAGCGCGTTCCGGTGCACTTTTATGTCATGTATAAGGGAATTACGAAATCCTATGCCGAATCCATCGAGACGGTGGCGGCCGACATACAGGAAAAAAAGCCGACCATCCTGTTTGCCGTGCCCCGGGTACTGGAAAAAATATACCAGAAGATGCTGTTCACGATCAGCGGAAAACCGCCGATCGTTCAGAAGCTGTTTGCATGGGCGCAGGGTGTGGGAGATCTCATCAGCAAGTACAGTGAAGAAAAGACAACACCCCCGCTCGGTCTCCGGATCAAGCACAAAATTGCCTATGCGCTGGTTTTTAAAAAACTTCAACTGGCGCTGGGCGGGAGAATCCGGTGGATGTGCGCGGCGGGTGCACCCATTTCACGGGAAATTGTAAATTTTTTCAACGCTGCGGGGATATTTGTCATGGAGGGTTACGGCCTGTCGGAGGTGGCCGGCGGTGCAACGCTCAGCAATCTGGATGATTTCAAACCGGGATCCGTAGGAAAACCTCTCGCAGGCATTGATATTAGAATAGCCGCTGATGGAGAGATTCTCATCAAGGGAGACATGCTTTTCAAGGGTTACTGGAAGCTTGAGGAGGAGACGAAACGGGCCTTCGACAAGGAGGGGTATTTCTTGACGGGAGACGTCGGAATGTTCGATGAAAAAGGGTTTTTATTTATCACCGACAGAAAGAAAGACCTGATCATCACCTCGGGCGGAAAGAATATTGCACCCCAGAAGATTGAAGGGCTGATAAAGGAAAACCCGCTTTTTGCACAGGCTGTTGTTCTGGGAGAGCGGAGGAACTATATATCCGTCCTGCTTAATCTTAATTATGAGATTGCGGCACAAATCGCCAAGGCCAACAACATCAAGTTCAATTCACCGCGGGAACTGGCTACGAACAAGGAATTTCTAAAGCTCGTTAACGGGTATGTCAGCAATATGAATGAGAAGCTTGCCCGTTATGAGAACATCAGGAAATTCAAAATACTGGAAAATGATTTTTCCCAGGAAACCGGGGAACTGACGGTATCGCTGAAAGTCAAAAGGGGTGTCATTCAGAATAAATATAAGGAAGTTATTGAAGAGATTTATGCCGACCAGAATAGCCAGAAGTGATCGAACCGGCATGAAAAAAGGAGCCTGCATCGTCTGGGGAGGAAAATCGCAAAGATCAGATAAGAATCGAGATGAAGGAGATAACCAAGATGGATGTAAAAAAGATTACGGTCCTCGGATCGGGAACCATGGGGCATGGCATCGCTCAGGCAGCCATTGCCGCGGGATTTGAGGTTGTTCTTTATGATATGGATCAGGCTCTGATCGATAAGGGCGTGGCCCGGATTCGCAAGAGTCTGACGAAGCGTGTGGAGAAGGGAAAGTTGGCCCGGGAGAAGATGGACGCCGACCTGGCCCGCCTGAAGACCTCGACGGATCTCCAGGAAGCCGCCCAAGACGCGGATTTTGTCATCGAAGCGGTGATCGAGAACCTGAACCTGAAGAAGAAGATATTTGCCGATTTGGATCGGATCTGTAAACCCGAGGCCATTCTCTCCAGCAATACCTCCGTCCTCTCCGTGACGGCCATGGCCGGTGCGACACAGCGGAAGGACCAGGTGGTGGGAACGCATTTCTTCAATCCGGCCGCCGTCATGAAGCTGGTGGAGATCGTCTGTCCCATCGGGGTTTCGGAAAAGACGGTTGCCATCGCTATGGATACCATGAAGAGAATGGGAAAGGTCCCCATCCGGGCAAAGGATACGCCGGGCTTCATCGTGAATCGCCTGCTGGGCCCTCTTTATATGACGGCGGCGCAGATGGTTCTGGAAGGAACATGCTCGGCGGAGGACATCGATACCGCCATGAAACTTGGTGCGGGACATCCCATGGGACCCTGCGAACTGGCTGATTTTGGCGGATTTGATGTCATCCAGATGGCCCAGGATTCCGTTTTCGAATATACCCATTCGGAATCGGACAAGCTCAATATCTTGTACCGGAAGATGATCGAGGCGGGACGTCTCGGCGTCAAGAACGGCAAGGGGTTCTACGATTACCTGCCGGACGGAACGAAAAAGCCCTTCAAGATCTTCTGATCTGGGTGTTTCTCGTTCACGCAGCAGCAGGTTCATCTTTATTCATAAAATTAAGCAAGGAGACAAGAATCAATGGAATACATGGACATCCTCATTACAAAGGAAGGGGCCGTTGCGACCATTGCCATCAACCGGCCGCAGGTGCTCAACGCCATCCGGGACAAGACCATGTTTGAAATCCAAAATGCCCTGAACGATATCGAGAAGGACGACGCCATCCGCGTGGTCGTCCTCACCGGGACGGGGGACAAGGCCTTCGTCGCGGGAGGAGATATCTCCATCATGGCCAAGGGGGCGGGCGTTGTGGACGTGATCCACTCCCTTCCCGCCGGTCAGCAGATCACCTGGAACATTGAGCATTTCACAAAACCGGTCATCGCGCGGATCAACGGCATTGCCCTCGGCGGCGGGACGGAACTGGCCCTGTGCTGCGATATCCGTGTGGCCGCCGATACGGCCATCATGGGCGTACCGGAGATCAACCTGGGGATCATCCCCGGCTATGGCGGAACCCAGCGTCTCCCGAGGATTGTGGGGGTGGGCATGGCCAAAAAACTCGTTTTGACCGGAGAGCACATCAACGCCCAGGAGGCTTACCGGATCGGCCTGGTCGATATGATCGTACCCAAGGCGGAGCTGGATGAGGCGGTGGCAAAGCTCTGCAAGCGCATCGCCTCCAAGAGCCCCATCGCTCTGGCCATGGGCAAGGAAGCGATCAATATGGGGATGCAGGCGGACCTCCGCACGGGGCTGTCCATCGAGGCCCGCTGCTTCTGCATGTGCTTCGGGTCCGAAGACCGGGTCGAGGGCATGAACGCGTTTCTGGAGAAACGCAAGCCTGAATTCAAGGGGAGGTAATCTGATGAAAGAAGTTGTCATTGTGGAGGGTGTTCGCACGCCGATTGGCCGGATGGGAGGCGCCCTGGCGCCGTTTCGCCCGGAAGAGCTTGCCGCCATGGCCCTGAAGGGGCTTCTCGATAAAACAAAGATAGACCCTGCGATTGTCGATGACATCCTGATCGGTCATGCCTGTACGAATCACGCCGCCGTGAATATCGCTCGCTGGGCGGCACTGAAGGCGGGTTTCCCCGTGACCGTAACCGCACAGACCGTGGAACGGCAGTGCGGGTCCGCCCTGCAGACGCTCAATACCGCTGCCGCGTTGATTATGGCCGGGTTCGGCGATGTATACGTCGCGGGGGGCTGTGAAAGCTGGAGCAACGCTCCCTATCTGATGGAACGTCAAAAAGTTCCCTTCTCCCTGGCGCCCAACGCCTTCATCACCCGCCAGGTCGGGCCGACACCGGAGACGGACGCCCCCATGGGCATCGTCGCAGAAATCCTGGCTGAGGAATGGCAGGTTTCCCGTGAGGAGCAGGACGCCTTTGCCCTGAGGAGCCAGGAGCGCGCCATCCGGGCGATTGAGGCGGGGTATTTCAGGGAGGAGATTGTGCCCGTGGTGATCCCGCAGAAAAAAGGGGAGCCCGTCGTGTTCGACCGGGATGAGCATCCCCGGGCAACGACTCTGGAAAAGCTGGCGGCGCTGAAGCCCGTATTCAAGAAAGCCGGCACCGTGACCGCAGGAAACTCTTCCGGCATGAACGACGGGGGTGTGGCGATCCTGGTGATGTCCAGGGAGAGATGCGATGCCCTGGGTCTGAAGCCCCTGGGCCGGTTCGTCAGTTCGGCCCTGGCGGGTGTGGAGCCCCGGTACATGGGCATCGGCCCGGCGTATGCGACGCCAAAGGTCCTGAAGAATGCAGGCCTCACGCTGGAGCAGATGGACGTGATCGAGTGTAACGAAGCTTTTGCCTCACAGACCCTGGCCGTCATGAAGGAACTGGCCAAAAACGGCCACAGGATCGACGCGGAAAAATGGAATCCCAATGGAGGAGCGATCGCCTTCGGCCATCCCAACGGGATGAGCGGCGGGCGGCTGGTGCTGGCTGCTTTAAGGCAGCTTCACAGGACAGGCGGTCGATATAGCCTGGTCACCATTTGTATCGGCGGCGGGCAGGGCATCGCCACCATTTTAGAAAGGATATGAGGCGGATGGAGATCGGCGTCAAGCAAGCAAGAGGCTGATCCATCCACCAACAGACAAGCGGTTCTCTCCCGCGATCCCCTTCCCGCGCAGTCATTGCCGGAAATTAGGTCCGGGATTCACGCCCGGTGTGAGATCAGGGGCGGGTTGCGGCGGAGAAGACGGAGGAGGTTTTCATGTCGGAAAGAGTCGCCATTGTGGGTGTGGCGCAGACCCGTTTTGCGTCGTCGCGCCCGGATGTCAACTACGCAGAAATGGCCTATGAGGCCATCGCGGAGGTCCTTCAACAGACGGGCTTGGAGATTAAAAGAGATATCGATAATGCCATCAGCTGCTCCCATGACATTTGGGACGGGCAGACCATCTCCAATATCGGGATCACGGATGTGATCGGCGGTCACTTGAGGACTGAGGAGAAGATGGCTCTCGACGGATCCACGGCTGTCTTTTACGGAATGGTCGGCATCCTGTCCGGTGAATTCCAGTGTTCCCTGCTGATGGCCCATACCAAAATGTCCCAGACCAGCAGGAATATCATCAATAATGTGGCCTTTGATCCCATCTATACCCGGATGCTGGGTTTCGACTACACTTCGGCGGCCGCGCTCCAGGCCCGGCGATACATGTACAAATACGGGATTACCAGGGAACAGGTGGCCCGTGTCGTGGTCAAGAACCTCTCCAATGCCAGGGGGAATCCCGGAGCGCACCAGGCGGGGAGCTTCACCACGGCCCAGGTCTTGAGTTCCCCCGTCGTTGCATCCCCGCTGCACAGGATGGACATCGCACCCGACACCGATGGAGCGGTGGCCATGATTCTTGCCTCCGAGGAAAGGGCGAGGCGAATTACAGATAAGCCGGTCTGGATCCGGGGAATCGGCACCTGCTATGACGCCCATTATCTGGGAGATCGCGATCTGGCCGACTGTATGGCACTGGAAAGGGCCGCCCGGCGGGCCTATGACATGGCCGGGATCCGAAACCCCCGGCGGGAACTGGACCTCGTTGAATTAAGTGATGAATTCTCCTATCAGGAGCTTCTCTGGATGGAAGGTTTGCAACTCTGTGAACGAGGGGAAGCGGGACGGTTCATCGAATCGGGCGTAACCGCCATGGGCGGGAAAATCCCCGTCAATCCCTCCGGGGGTCTCCTTTCCGGGGTGCCGACCAACGTGGCCGGCCTGAATCGAGTGGCCGAGGCGGTCCTCCAGCTTCGTGGCGAAGCGGAAGGACGGCAGGTAAAAAATGCAGCGGTCGCCGTAGCCCAGGGGCACAGCGGTTTCTGCGGTCAGCACCAGTGCGTGATTGTGCTCGGGAATCAGTAGGGGGACGTGAATATGAAGAGAAATGTAGCGATCATTGGTGGCGGTCAGACCTATCATAAGGCGCGTCGCCATGATGTGGATCAGGCGGAGATGGTGAACGAAGCGGTGCGGAGCGCCCTGAAAGATGCAAAAATGACCATCGATGAAATCGATCTGGTCATCCTGGGCAATATGGAGTTCTTCGAAGGAGTCCACATGACGGACTGCTGGCTTGTCCATGGGACGGGCGCCTATGGCAAACAGGGGTTGAAAATAACGACGGGGGGTACCGTTGGCGCCACGGTTGTATGTGCAGCAGCGCATCACGTCGCCAGTGGCCTTTTCGACAAGGTCCTGTGCATCGGCTTTGAAAAACAGGAAGAAGGAGACACCGGGGCGATCCTGAGCGGTGTAGCCCATCCTCTTTGGGGCAGATCGCTGGCCGGGGCCGCCGTCGGCTATTTTGCCATGCTGGGATCCTCCTATATGGCTGCCTGGGGGGCAAAAGAAGAGCATTCCGCCATGGTGGCCGTCAAGGCGCGGCAGAACGCCCGGAAAAACAAATATGCACATCTGAAGCTGGACATTACCATTGAAGACGCCCTTAATTCGAGGATGCTCGCCTATCCCATCCGGATGCTGGATATGTGTCCCGCATCCAACGGCGCCTGCGCCATGATTCTGGCGGATGAAAAGACGGCGAAGAGCCGCAGCAGAAAACCGGTGTGGATGCGGGCGATGGAGACGGTCCATAACGAGCAGTTTGAACTGGACTGGCGGGACGTTCTGACGAAACGGTCCATCTTCTCGAAGGTCTGCGCCTCCCGCCTCTACAAGAAACTGGGTGTGACAAAACCGGCCGATTACTTCGATGTCTTTGAGGTCTATGAACCGGCCACCTGGGCGGAACTTCTCTGGTACGAGGATCTGGGACTGTGCGGGCCCGGTGAAGGATTCAAGCTCATTGAAAGGGGAACGACCAATATTGAAGGGCCATTGCCTGTCAATCCTTCCGGGGGCGTCCTGTCTACAAACTGCATCGGCGCCTCCGCCATGCTGCGCATCTGGGAAGCGGCACTCCAGATTCGAGGAGATGCCGGTGAACATCAGGTTCCGAAGGAGGTCCGAAGGGCGCTGACCACCGCCTACGGCGGCACAAACTGGACGGTCATGACGGCCTTATCAAAGACCCTGGATGATTGAGGAGGTGTTAATGTGACCAAGAAAGAAACAGAATGGATCTCGATCCCCATGACGGTAGATGTCCCCTATCGCTTCGCGGCCGGTCAGTACTTGACGAGATGCCTGACGGAACTCAGGGATAACGGAAAATTATTGGCGGTGGAATGTCCGGAATGCAAACGGGTCCAGCTCCCGCCGCGCATTGTTTGCGCGGAATGCCATGTGAAGAATGGCCGGTGGGTGGAACTGGGCAGCGAAGGAACGCTGGTGGGTTTTACCATCATGTATCTGCCCATGACCGATCCTACCACAGGAAAGCCCCATGATCCGCCTTTTGTCTATGGTTCCATCCGATTGGATGGCGCCACCTCCGTGCTGGACCATTTCGTCCATGTGGAACCGGATCTGGCAAAGGTCTGGATCGGCATGCGGTGCAGCATGGTATTGCGGCCCAGAGAAGACCGGATCGGGGATCTGAACGACATTCTCTACTTTGACCCGCTGCCGGGACAGAAAAAACTACAAGCCTGAACGTGAAGGAGTGACCGATGGAAGACCACAAGAATGATAAAACCTTTGAAGTGGATCAGCACCTGACGGCTCATGGGCGCTACTATGCCGGGAAAATGGGCAGTCGCTTCTATATTTCCCTCCGGGACAAAAGAAAGATTCTGGGATCGTCCTGCAAGCAGTGCAACAAGACATTCTGGCCGCCCCGGTCCATTTGTACCTTTTGTTTCTCCGAACTGAAAAAAACTGTGGAAATCGGGCCGCTGGGGACGCTGGAAACCTTTACCGTCGTTACGTATGATGAACCGATCCATCCCCGGAAGGCGCCATTCATCTATGGCATTGTGAAGCTCGACGGGGCGGATACCGGCATGGCCCACCTGATCGATGAGGTCGATTTTGAGGAGGTCCGCATCGGCATGCGGGTCCAACCCGTCTTCGCGAAGGAACGAAAGGGAAACATTCTCGACATCCAGTATTTCAAACCCCTCTGAAAAACGGAGAGAGACCCATGGAAGAGAAAGAAAAACGTTGTTACCTGGCCTCCTTTGACGGCGTCCCCAAGGCGGAGCGAAACCCGGCCAATTACCAGCGACGGGACGATGCCAGCCACATCTACACGGAGGGCGATTACTATGAGTGGTGGTACGTGGACTGTTCTTTCGACAACGGCTACCACATGGTCCTGACCTACCATTACCGGAACCATTTTCTGAATCCCATCATCCCCACGACCCAGCTGATGATCTACCGTCCCGACGGCAAGCAGACGGCCCGCTTCGCCGTGTGGAAACCCGAGGAGACCTATGCCGGACCCGACTGGTGCGACCTGCGCATGGGAGACAGCTGGTTGAAGGACCTGGGCGGCGGCCGCTACGACCTGTCCATGGTTATCAACGGCGTCGGCGCGAAGCTAACCCTGAAGAACATTGTCCCGGGCTGGAAGCTGGGTACGGGGTTCAACTACAAGAACGAGGAAACGGGCAAGATAGCCGGCTGGGTCGTTCCCGTACCCTTTGCGGAAGTGGAGGGCGAGCTGGTTCTCAAGGAAGGGACGGTTGCTGTGAAGGGCGCCGCCTACCACGATCACAACTGGGGCAACGTCCGGATGCACGAGATCTGCTCGTCTTGGTACTGGGGCCGCATCCACCACGGCGACTACTGCCTGGACTACGGCTGGGTCCTCCCCCGTGATCCGGAGGCGCCGGTCTTCGCGCCCCTCCTGATCGCCAGGGGCAACGAGATCGTCCTGTCGACGAACATCATGCACACCGAACTGGGGAACTTCGTCAAGGACACCAAGATCGGTCAGGAGTACACCCGGAGCCTCGTGATCACGACGGACAACCTGGGCGTTAAAATGAAACTCGCCATCGATACGACCCGGCTGGTGGAGACGATGCAGCTCCCCAAGGCCGCCGCCTGGGACCAGTTCTATTTCCGGTTCCTCGGCGACTACCGCATGGACATCGAGATCGACGGGAAGAAGGACACTGTGCAAGGGGAGCTGCTCCACGAATTCATGGTCCTGTAGAGGACCGGTAAGAAACGAAAGGAAGACGATACCATGAGCGAAGCAAAACGATACGACATCATTGTTGTCGGCGCCGGAGTGGGTGGGCTCACCGTGGCCACCCTCCTCGCCAAGGAGGGAAAAAAGGTCCTGATCCTGGAGCAGCTCGACCGGCCGGGGGGGCGCGCCCTGTCTGTCCGGGGGGACGAGATCGCGGAAAAGGGCCTCGACTGGTACAAGAAGATCCTGGCCTCCCAGTACACCTACATCGCCGGGTCCGAGCCGGCGATCGAGAAGATCCTGACGGACCGCATGCTCGACGGCTATACCCTTGACATCGGCTACCACGCCATCAGTGCCAACGGCGCCGGCTACATGCTCGATTTCGAGGACCTGATCGGGGGGCTTCCGGAGGTGGCGAAGCATGGCGCCATGTATGGGAATTACTTCGAGGGCAAGCTCTACCGCGACGTCGCCGGGTTCTTTGTCGACCCGAACCTCAAGAAGATCGGCAAGGAGATGAAGATCCCCTTCCTTTCCTTCTATACCGACGCCTACGGGCTTCCGGAGGAGGAAATTGACCGGTTGGAGACGGTCTCCTTCCAGGAATGGGCCGAAGGCAAGGGGATCACGAAGAGCGATATCCTCTTCGACCATCTCCACTCCGTAGGCACGCTCTTCTCGACGATCAACGACCCGAAGGACATCTCCATGGGGGACATCTTCCGCTACTTCAAGCACGCCTTCGGCCCCAAGCTGACCCGGGGCGTCCTGGGCTGGGTCGGCGGCTTCGTCGGCCATGGAACGATGGAGTGGTCCAAGGCACTGGCCCGCAAGATCGAAGGCTTCGGCGGCGAGATCCTCTACCAGACCCGGGTCCTGGAAATTGTGGTGGAAGGCGGAAAGGTCACGGGCGTCCGGGTCGAGACCCCGACGGGCGAAGAGACCTTCAAAACAGATACGGTGGTCAGCAACATTCCCGCCCAGTATACCTTCCGGGTGATCGACCGGAAATATTTCCCCGAGGCCTGGTCGACAAAGGTCGAGACCATGTACGGATACGGCAGCTACGTTCCCTACATGGGCCTCAACAAGCTCGTCATGCCCGCGGAAGAGGCGAAAATGGGCCTCAAGAACACCTGCATCCTCCCCAGGTCGGCGGGTTTCGACTACGACGTGTACATCTGCTGGAACATCCAGTCTGCCGTGGATCCCTCCGTGGCCCCGGCGGGGAAGTACCTCTACACGGCCTATCTGCCCCTCACGGAGAAGGAATCCCGGAACCGCGAGCTGGTGGGCAAGATCATCCGGCGATTGCCGGAGTTCATGGAGGAGATCTATCCCGGCTTCCGGGAGAGCGTCGACTGGAAGCTCGACTTGGTCTGCTGGAAACTGGAAGGGGTCGCCAAAAGCATCTCTCAGGCAGGGACCCAGAAGATTCCCGTCCGGTCGGAGCATGTCCCGGGGCTCTTCTTTGCCGGTGACACCGCCAAGGGATACGGCGTGGCCATGGACTGCGCCATCGCCTCCGGCGTGATCTGCGCAGGCGAGATCCTCGGCAAGGATTTCGGCATCCGCTGAGGACGACCTTGAAAAAGGCCGGATGCTGCTTTTCGCCACACTCCTCGTCGCTGCAGCGTACGGAAGTGCACCTCACCTGCGGCCTTTTTAAGGCCGCCCGGTATAACGCTTCTTTGGAGATGTTTTCAGATTCAACGATGGATGGATAGAAAGGACAGACAAACCTATGAAACCAGATGATGTCGTCATTGTCAGCGCCGTCCGGACGCCCTTTGGTCGTTTCGATGGGGCTTTGAAGACTGTTTTGAGCATGGATTTGGGCGTGTTGGCCCTGAAGGAGGTGGTCCGTCGGATCAACCTCGACCCGGAACTCGTGGACGAAGTATACTACGGCACCTGCATTCCTGCGGAGTACGCTATTTATACCAATGTCCCGGCGCGGCAGATTACGCTACTGGCCGGATTTCCCGAGAGTAACATCTCCCTTACCATCGATCGGGCCTGCTGTTCCTCCATGACGGCCCTGCGCCTGGGCTGGCGGGCCATCAAGTCCGGGGCAGCGGAGATTGTGGTGGCCTCCGGAGCGGAGAACATGGGGAATGTCCCTCTGATTGCCTCCGCCGCGAAGACACGGTGGGGCAGCCGTCTGGGCCATGTGGAGCTGGAGGACGTTCTTTTCGAACTGGGTTACAGCCGCAAGGGTTTTGCCCCGGTTGCTACGGATGCCGGTCATGTGGCCGTAGAGTACGGCGTGAGCCGGGAGAAACAGGATGCATGGGCGCTGTCCAGCCATGAGAAATATCATACCGCCTGTAAAGCCGGGAAATTCGATGTCGGCGGGGAGCTCATGCGTCTGGAGATTTCCCAGAAGAAGGCGCCCATTGTCCTGGAGAAGGACGAGTCTCCCCGGGACAACCTGACCATGGAAAAGCTGGCGACCCTGAAGTCCGTATACGGCAGCCCGACGGTGACGGCCGGAAACGCACCGGGCCTCAACTCCGGCGCTGCGGCCATCGTCATCATGTCCCGCAGGAAGGCGGAAAGCCTGGGCTTGAAACCGCTGGCAACCATCGAAGCCTGTGAATGCGCGGCCGGAAGCCCCAAGTACATGGCCTGCGTGCCGGCCCAGACGATCGAGAAAATGTTCGCCAGAACGGGTCACAGGATTGACGACATGAACCTCATCGAAATCAATGAAGCCTTTGCCGCCGTGACGCTGGTGTCTCTCAAGATGCTGGCCAAGGACGATCCGGCGAAGTGGCAGGCCCTTCAGGACAAGACAAACGTTAACGGAGGGGCCATTGCTATCGGGCACCCCGTGGGTGCCAGCGGCGCCCGGATCACGATGACGATGATGTACGAGCTTATACGCCGCGGTGGCGGCTTGGGCGTGGCGGCCATCTGTGGCGGCCTGTCCCAGGGGGAGGCGCTGCTTCTCAAGGTATGACACACGGAGCCGGAGCGTTATTCGAAAGAGAATTTCACGCTGCCCGGTTTCCGATATGCGATCCGCCGGTCCGAAAAAGCAGACGTGGCATAGTGCGGGAGTAATCCACAAAAATGCTGATGAGGTTTGGGTAATCATGGGAAACCTCAGACGGTAATCCGGAACTGTAAAAAAACACCAGCACAACAGAGAGGTAAAAAATATGGCTGAATGGCTGAAAGAAGTGGAACCTCTGACCCTGAAGGGTCAGATTGCCGTTCCCTATACCTGGTGGGTCGGGGATAGGGGCAGCAGGTTTCTGGTGTCCATCCGGGACAACCGGAAGATCATCGGAACGAAGTGCAGGGAGTGCGGCAGGGTGTTTGTGCCGCCGCGCAAAAATTGCGGGCGCTGTTTCATCGACATAGAGGAGTGGGTGGATGTCGCTTCAGAGGGCGTCATCGAGGCTTATACGATTGTGCATTACGCCCATCCCGTCCAGCCGGTCGAACCGCCATTCGCCTATGCACTGATCAAGCTGGACGGGACGGATGTGGGCTTTCTGCACCTGATGAAAAAGGATCTGGACAAAATAAAAAACGGTCTCAGGGTGAAGGCGATATTCAGGGAGGAGCGCACCGGGCACATCCTGGACATAGACTCTTTCGAGCTCATTTAAGCGCCTGTGGAGGGAATGGAAATGGACAATGCAGCAATCGTCGGCGTGGCGCAGACGAAGTATGAGAGAAGAAAGAAGGACCATATCTTCGCCGACCTGGTATTTGACGTGACCCGTGCGGCACTGGAGGATGCGGGCCTCACGATTGATGACATCGACAGCGTTGTCACGGTGTCGAACGATTTTTTTGACGGTCGGACCATCTCCGGCATGGCCGTCGGCGACGCTTCCGGCGGCCAGGACAAGAACATCTCCACGGTATCCGGGGACGGGACGTTCGGGGCGTTTTACGGCCTGATGCGGGTCCTGTCAGGTTACAAGGCCACGATCGTGGTGGCCCACTACAAGGGAAGCGAGGGTAGCCTTCCCATTACCACAAACGGCATGTTCGACCCCATCTTCCACCGGCATCTGGGAATCGACGCCATATCTTCAGCGGCAATCCAGGCCAATGCCTATCTGACCCGGTACGGGATCCGGGAAGAGGATATCGCACAGGTTTCGGTGAAGAATCACGGGAACGCGAAGCATAACCCCTTTGCGCAGCTTCCCATGGAGATTACGGTGGCGGACGTCATGAAGTCGAGAAAAATAGCGGAGCCGTTGAAACTTCTTGACTGCTGTCCCATCAGTGATGGGGCCGCGGCGATCATTATCGCCGGTGAAGAAGTCGCGGCCAAATGCAAAACGAAGCCCGCATGGGTGAAAGGTGTAGCGCACTGCTGCGAGGAGTATTTCCTGGGTGATCGGGACCTTGCCAATCCCGTTGCCTTGCGCGATGCGGCCAGGCGAGCGTATGCGATGGCCGGAATCAGGAGTCCGATGGATGAGATCGACATAGCAGAGGTGCTGGAACCGTTCAGCTATATGGAGCCCCTGTGGCTGGAAGGGCTGGAGTTCTGCAAACCCGGCGAGGGTGGAAATCTGATCGGCAAGGGAATCACGACCATGGGTGGCAAGCTTCCCGTCAATCCGTCCGGTGGCGCCCTGTCGGCGAACCCGGTGCTTGTGGCAGGGCTTGCGAGACTGATCGAAGCGTCCCTCCAGGTCCGCGGCGATGCCGGGGCAAGACAGGTGAAGGACGCCGGGACGGCGCTCGCACACGGATTTAACGGACCCTGCGGACAGAGCCACTGCGTGTGGATCGTCAGCGGAAACAGGTGAGGTGAAAAATGGCAAGAAGAGTAGCCATCGTAGGAACGGGACAGACCTATCACAAGAGCCACCGGCCCGATGTGACGTCGCGGGAGATGATCCACGAGGCCGTCACGGCGGCACTGGCCGATGCGGATCTCACCATCCGGGACATTGACGCCATTGTGATCGGGAATATGGACCACTTCGAGTCCATCAACTATGTGGATGCATACAGCGTCGAGGGTTCAGGCGGCGTCATGAAGCCGATCATGAAGGTGTCGACGGGCGGCACGACCGGAGCGACGGTGGCGATTGCGGCCTATTATCATGTCGCCTCCGGCCTTTTTGAACGGGTGCTGGCGATCGGGTTCGAGAAGAACTCTGAATCCGATACGACCGGGGCCATCATCACCTGCTCCGATCCGGTGTGGGACCGGTTTTCCTATTCGGGGGCGATTCCGAGCCTGGCGACGGAAGCGACGGCCTACATGGAGAAGTACGGCGCAACACAGGAGGACGCCGCGCTCATCGGCGAGCGGGACCGGAACCATGCGATGAACAACCCTTACGCGCACCTGCGGAGGCCCCTTTCCGTGGCGGATATCATGAACTCGCCCATGCTGGCCTATCCGATCAAGCTGGGGGATATCTGCCCGCGCAGTGACGGCGCCTGCGCCTGCATCCTTGCGGCCGACGGCATCGCCCAGAAGATAGCCAAACGACCGGCCTGGTTCAGGGCAGCCGCCGTGCGGCACACCTACACCTGGTTCGGGGATTCCACGGATTACAACCAGGGGCTCGTATCGATGCAGCGTGCCTCGAAGGATGCCTATGCCCAGGCGGGGATCACAAAACCCGTGGATGAGATCGATGTGGCCGAGCTTTATCTTCCCTATACCTGGGCGGGCCTCAAGTGGATCGAGGACATTGGGTTCTGCGGACCCGGAGAGGCCGCGAGATTTGTGAGTGATCGGAACACGCACATGGGCGGGAAGATCCCGATCAACCCATCGGGTGGCGTGATCTCCACGAACTGCATCGGCGCCACGGCGCTGCTGCGAGTTGCGGAAGCGGCAATCCAGGTCATGGGCAAGGGCGGCAAGAGGCAGGTGCCCGATGTGAAGAACGCTCTGGCAACGGGATTCGGGGGCTGCTTCTGGTCGGATGTCGTCATTTTAAGCTCGGAGAAGCCATAACGAAAGGGGAAGAACCATGTCAACAGAGAACACGCAAGGCGAACTACTCCAGGTCACATTCACACACCCGATGCCTTACGAATGGTCGGTCGGGCTGTACGGGAGTCGGTTTTTCCAGGAGATCATGAAAAACCGACGGTTTGTCGGCATCCGGTGCATTGGCTGCGGCAAGGTTTACGTACCCCCGCGCCGGGTATGCGGTCCCTGCTTTGCGGAACTTACGGAGCTGGTGTCCCTTTCGGACACGGGGGTGATCACCGCTTTCTCGGTGGTGAATTATCCCTTCATCGACCCGAACACGGGAACGCAGCGTCCCATTCCCTATACTTACGGCTATATCAAGCTGGACGGTGCGGACAACATCTTTTCCCACATCATCAACGAGACGGATTTGAGTAAAATCAGGGTGGGCATGAAAGTTCAGGCCGTCTTCAAAAATCCCGCGGACATGGAGGGAAACATCCAGGACATCAAGCATTTCAAAATTATCGGATAACGACGGTTTACTCAACAGGGAGGCGGGACGAGGGAGATTATCGGTAAATAATGATGTAAAATTTCAAGGGGTGGGATCACTGCCGGAACCGACGTGGAGATCCTTGAGGAATGATGATTGAACTGAAAAATAAGGAGGGAATGAGTATGGCGGATTATCCAAGGAAACCGAAGAATGTCAGCGAATTCGGGAAGTTTCTGTACAAGTCCCAGGAAGAGATCCGGGCCGTGCAGAACGATAAACTAAAAAATCAGATGGCGCTACTTGAAAAGTACAGTCCCTATTACAACAAGAAGTTCAAAGAATGGGGGATGACCGCCGGGGACGTCCAGAACGTGGACGACCTGAAAAAGGTACCCCTTCTCTACAAAAAGGACTACATGTCGGATCCCATGAGCTTCCGGCTTGCCTTCCCGGCAGACGCGCCTGTACAGCCCCATGAGCGGATCCTCTGGGGTGTCCATTACACGACGGGGACCACCGCCGGCGTGCCGACCCCGTTTTTTTCCACCACCCATGACTATTTCGGCAACATCATGCAGCTCGCCCGCATGTGCGAGGTGGGGGGCATCACCGCCGATGACACGGTGGCCAACATCTTTCCTCTCACGCCGGTACCCCACATCGGCTTCTGGAAAACGGTGGATTATTCCATTGCCTGTGCCGCTAAAGTCTGTAACGCGATGACGGGTACGTCCTACCCCCCCTTCCCGATACACCGTTCCCTGGACTATGCCGTGGACATGGTGGTCCGGAACAAGGCGACCGTTCTCTCCGGCATCGTCTCTTTCGTCCGGCGCACCATCATGCGGGCCGAGGAGTTGGGCAAGGACTTCTCCTCTGTCGCCATGTGCTTCGTCCTGGGCGAGGCTTGTCCCGAGGGGATGCGCAACGACATGCGACAGCGGCTCATCAACATGGGTGCGAAGAACCCGTTCATCTGCAGCGGCCTGGGCTTCACGGAGATGCAGGGAACGACCCTGGAGTGCGCCGAGCGGGGCGGCATGCATATGGGGGCGCCGGATCTGTTCTTCTTCGAGATCGTGGACGAAAAGACGGGCAAACGTCTGCCTGATGGGGAGCAGGGGCTGCTCGTCGTCACCCACGTGGATCGCCGGGGAACCTCTTTCCTGCGCTACGTCGTTGGGGACATCACCACGCTCACTCATGAGACGTGCCCCCACTGCGGCAGGAACGACGCACGGGTGGTCATGCAGCCCATCCGGACCATGGAACTCGTCAACATCAAGGGAACCCTCATCAACCCGGACATTCTCAAGACGGAGATTACTGCCGTGAAGGGGATCGAGGAGTACCAGATCGTTTTCACGAAGGTGGACCTGAAGGACCCGCTCTCCCTGGATCATCTCCAGATCAGGGTGGCCGCCGCCAAAGGAGCGGATCAGCGAAAGCTCCAGAAGGAAATCGTCGAGTGCAGCCGCCGGGCGGTGGAGATGACCCCGGAGATCATCTTCTGTGACAAGCAAGAGATCTTCGATCCCGGAAAGACCCTCAAGAGCACCCGTGTTGTCGATGTGAGGCCCAAGGTGGCATGACCATGAAATGGGAAAGGACAAATCTATGATGCAGAGATACGATACGATCATTGTCGGCGCCGGCATTGCAGGCCTGGGCGTCGGGGCGATCCTGGCGAAGGAGACCGGCCGGAAGGTCCTTGTGCTGGACCGGTTTCCGAAATTCGGCGGCCGGATGATGAGTTACGACGGCTACCCGGGGAAAGGGTGGCGGGTGGAGATCGGCCTCCACATGGTGGAACTGGGGGAGAAGTCGAGCTGCATGGCCCTGAACCGGCGGGTCGGCAAGACCGTGGAGTGGGCCCCCTTCAGCGACGCCGTGGACATTTGGAACGGGGAGAAATTCGTCAGCGTGGCGGAGCTGGTACCCATGACGAAGGAGGACAAGATCGCCTTTCGGGACCTGATGCAGACCATCGCCACGCTGACGGACGCCCAGATCGAGGCCTGGGATAACCGGTCGCTGGAGGAGTGGCTCTACGAGAACGTTCCCCAGCCGCCGGTGCGGGAGCTTTTCACGGACCTGGGGATGATCATGACGACCATTCCCCATGCCATCGATATGGCCGCCGGGGAAGTCCTCTATATCGCCCGGGAGAACCTGCTGAAGACGCGCCAGGCCCTGCAGGCAAGCTATCCCCTGGACGGCATGGAGGGGATCACCCGGGGGCTGGCGGAAACGATCCGGGAGAGCGGCGGGGAGATCCGGCTCAACTGCGACGTCCAGGAAGTGGTCATCGAGAACCGGCGGGCCGTAGGCGTCCGTGTCCCGGTGAAGCGCCACATCTACGAGGAGGAGTACCGGATCTTCGAGACGGAGACGATCCTGGCGGACCGGGTGGTGTGCGCCCTGCCCATCTACAAGTTGTCGGACATCCTCGACTTCAACCCCGAGAGCTCGCCCCTGCCCCGGTGGTGGATCAAGCGCATCACGGACATCCGGCACGAGGTGACGGGGCTGATCGGCTTCATGGTGGGGCTTTCGGAGCCGGTGGTGGATCCGCAGCGAAAGTGCTTCATGACGGCCCTGAAGACGAAACATGCGGGCTACCCTTTCCAGGGGTTTCCGGCGTCCAATTTTTCCGACCGCGTGGCGCCCCCGGGCAAGCAGGTCCTGCACACGGATATCGTGGTGGAGCACGCCGAGGCATCGGACAAGTTCAAGCGGGAGCGTCTCCTGGCGCTGCACTGGGAGGACCTGAAGGAGATGTTTCCGGGGATCGAGACGAAGGTGGAGTGGCGATTCCCCTATTTTGTCGACGGCTGTGACGGCCTGGCCCGTCAGCCAGGGCTCGTGGGGAACTTCAAGCCGGGCCTCGTGGCCCCGGGGATCCCGAACCTGTTCTTCGCCGGCGACACCTACCAGGGAAGGGGCCTTGCCATCAACAGTGCCGCCCAGAGCGGCATGAGTTGCGCCGACCTGATCCTCAGGGAATCGAGCCGCAGCATGGATCAGCAACGGTAATGGATCATCAACAGTCCGAGGCGATCAGGCCCGCATGGAAGGACGACACCGCAGGGAGGGGCAGCCGGCGCTGGCTCATTGTCGCCTGGTTTTTTCTCATCCTTCTGGTCGTTTATATCGACCGGGTAAATCTCGCTATGGCTGCGCCGTTGATATTGAATGAATTTAACTTGAGTCCTTCCCAACTGGGTCTCGTGATGAGCGGATTCACGATCGGGTATACCCTTCTCCTCTTCCCTGGAGGCTTTCTGGTTTCGTATTTTTCCGCCAGGAAGAGCATCGCGGTTATTCTGGCCTTGCGGTCTCTCATGTCCGTTCTGACCGGCTATGCCTGGGGATATGTCAGCTTGGTGACCATCCGGATCGGCTTTGGACTGGCAGAAGGACCCCTGCTCCCGGCGATCAATGCGACCGTTAATCACTGGATGCTCAACCGGGAGAAGGCAACGGCAGCGGCTCTGTATATTACGGCTCTCCCTCTGGGCATTATCGCCGGAAACATTTTCTGCGGTTACGTCCTGGAGGCCATCGGCTGGCGTTTCGTATTTTTCGTTTTCGGCGCCGTCGGCGCGGTTTTGGGACTCCTTAGCTGGATCATCGTACGGGATACGCCGGCGGAGCATCCCGCCATCTCTTTGCAGGAATTAAAACTCATTGAAGGGGATTATCATCCCCCGCTTACGGGGTCAGCTAGCGGTTCTTCATTTCGCCAGTTGATGAAGGATCCATGGATATGGGCCAATGCGGCGTACAATTTTTTCTACAGCTTTACGTTCTGGGCTAATTTGAACTGGCTTCCCACCTATTTCGTCATGGCAAGAGGGGCATCCATTCTGAAATCAGGATATCTTTCCTCACTCCCGTGGCTGGCGGGTTTGTTCGGGCTGCTGATCTTAGGGGCCCTATCGGACAGGATTGGAAAAAAATATCGGGGAAACTGGATGGCCGCCTGTCAATTTCTATCCGTTCCATTTACGGCTTATGCTGTTGTTACCCCATCCATCGTCATCAGCCTCATTTGTTTTTCCATTTCACTCTTTTTCCTTTTGGGTTCGATGAGCATCGGAACTGCATTGATCTGGGAACTCTTTGATCGCGCCGACGTGGCCAAGGCCTATGGGCTGCTTGCAGCATGGATGACCGGTGCGGGGATCCTTGCTCCCTATCTGCTGGGATTTATCCTCGAGAAAACCCATTCCTTCAATATGGCTTATTATATTTTTTCATGCTGCGCCTTTCTGGCTGGTTGCATCGCTGTTGTCTTGCATCTGAGAGAAAGACAAATCAGGGACATCCGACGTCATTTTATCAATGCGCCGGACACAGCGCTTGCCTGATCGCCGAAAGTGATGGTCAATTAAATGCACTTTATCGAATCGCGATCATTTTTCAATTTTGAAAGGAAGGAAGGAGATTATGATTAAAAAACTGTGCGTCATTGGTGCGGGAACCATGGGGGCGGGGATCGCCCAGGTGGCCCTGGAAAAGGGTGTTGAGGTGGCGATGCGGGACGTGGAGGACCGCTTCGTTGAAAAAGGTCTGGCCACGATCCGCAACTTCCTCGGGAAGAAACTGGAAAAGGGGAAGCTTTCCGAGCAGGAACATCGCGCGATTTTGGGAAGGCTCAAGGGAACAACGAGCATCGAGGAAGCCGCCGCCGGTGCAGACATGGTCATCGAGGCTGTTCTGGAAGACCTGGTCCTCAAGCAGCAGGTGTTTGCGGATCTGGACCGGCTCTGCCCCCCGGAGGTCATCCTGTCGTCCAACACGTCGACGCTGAGCATTACGAAAATCGCCTCGGCGACGAAGCACCCCGCCCGGGTCGTGGGTACCCACTTCTTCAGCCCTGTTCCGGTAATGAAACTCGTCGAGGTCATCTCGGGTGAAAAGACAGACGGGAAAGTTTTAGCGGCCACGCTGGCTTTCATGATCGCTCTCGGCAAGACCCCCATCCAGGCAAAGGACGTCCCGGGGTTCATTGTAAACCGATTCCTCTGTCTTCTGTACAATGAAGCGGCTGATCAGATTTTCAAGGGATACGCCACACCCAAGGACATCGACCTGGGGCTGAAGCTGGGCTCCAACCACCCCATGGGGCCTGTGGAGATTATGGATATGGCGGGGGTCGATGTCGTGAACAATGCCCTCAATGCCCTCTATGAGATGACTGGCGAGGAACGGTACCGGCCCTCCCCGCTTTTTGAAAAGATGATCCGGGAGAACCGTCTGGGGCGGAAGACCGGTCGTGGTTTTTACGAATATGAAAAGTCCTGACAGACAGGAGAGGGACAGAATCTCAGCATAAAAAATGCTTTACATGGAGAGAGAGAATGGATTTTATTCTGAATGAAGATCAACGCATGTTGCGGGATACGGTGCGGAGGATTGCAGCGGAGAAGTTTGCGCCGATTGCCGCGGAAATTGACGAGAAGGAAAGCTTCCCCAAGGAATCGGTGAAGGTCTTGGCCGATAACGGTCTTCTGGGGATTCAGATACCGGAAATCTATGGGGGCGCAGGCGCAGGCATGGTTGCCCTGGTAATCGTCGTCGAAGAAATAGCGAGAGTATGCGCCTCCACGTCTGTCATTCTGACGACACAGGCTCTGGCTAGTGATCCCCTGCTGCTTGTCGGGAGCGAGGAACAGAAAATGAATTACCTTTACCGAATGGCATCGGGGGCCTGTCTCGGGGCTTGTGCCATCACGGAGCCGGGAGCGGGATCGGACGTGTCAGGGATGAAAACCGCGGCGAAGAAATTGGCTGACGGCTACATTTTAAGTGGTTCCAAGATCTTCATCACCAACGGCGGCGAGTCGGAGATCGTCACGGTCCTTGCTTATACGGACAGGGAGAAGGGGAATCGCGGGATCAGCATGTTCCTGGTGGAGAAGGGGGACCCGGGCTTCAGCGTGGGGAAGCACGAGCACAAGATGGGACTCCATGGGTCGGATACACGGGAGCTTGTATTCGAGGACGTCTTTCTCCCGGAGGAGCGGCTGCTCGGTCCCGAGGGGTCGGGCTTCAGAACCCTCATGACGACATTCAACTATACCCGGCCTGCGGTGGGCGGCCAGGCCCTCGGAATCGCTCAGGGGGCCCTGGATGCGGCAATAGGGTATGCAAAGGAGAGGGTTCAGTTCGGGAAGACACTGTCCTCCTTTCAGGGAATGCAGTGGATGCTTGCGGAGATGGCCTTGTCGGTGGAAACGGCGAGATCAATCGTCTATCGGGCGGCCTCGATGATTGACAGCGAACCTGACTCTGCCGACTTGCCGAGGATCGCTTCGATGGCGAAGTGGTATGCCTCGGATGTGGCCATGAAGGTGACCACTGATGCCGTTCAAGTCTTTGGCGGTTATGGATTCATCCGGGAATATCCCGTGGAGCGGATGATGCGGGATGCCAAAATCACCCAGATCTACGAAGGGACGAACCAGATCCAGCGCACCATTGTTGCCGGTCAAATCCTGAGATAGGCCGGTTACACCAGGTTATTGTAAGGATTGACTTGAATCTACCATTTTTAAATATCCCCTCTAAGGCCCCTGCGATATTGTTTTCTTCTTGAGAGTAATATGAAAAGTCGAAGACAGGATATGCTGGTCTGCAAATACAAAGTCGCAGGTTGTTTTGCCAGCGCAGCTCGGTGAATGCGAGATGCAACACGCTACTCCTGGACAACTTATTCACCGTGCATGCAGCCCACGGCTGCCTTCCTGAAAGTCATGATTGTGTGATTTATCGCTGGGTAGTAGATTTCTAACGAAAATTGTGATAGTAAAAATCTGATTAGAATTGTCATCTACATAAAAGTTCCTAAACACATTAAACCAGCGTGGGGGTAGTATGGACTGATTATTGAAACCCCGTGACTCAAAAAAGTGCGGGGTTTTGTGCTTTGTGCTGACAACTTCCTCAACAATTTCCCTTCGTGCCATAGAGCTCAGGACTTTAAATGGCAATCTGTGTTTATCGGTGTGGTTTGGATTGATTTCTTGCAAACGAGAATGTATAGTGAACCGTCCATTTGGCTAAAATAAAAAACAGGAGATTTTCTATGATCAGAGTTATTCTTACTGCATTGATAATGACCATATGGGCGATGCCCGCTTATGCTGCCGGAGACGTTTTTGATAAGATTGACACTGATGGCAACAAAAAAATAGACAAGAAGGAGTACACAGATGCCGTTTCAAAATCCTTCGATAAACTGGACAAAAATAAAGACGGCTATCTTGACCGTAAGGAATTTAAGGCAACAGGCATTCCCAATTCCAACAAACTCTTTGATGAACTGGACACGAACAAAGACGGCAGGATCTCAAAAAATGAATTTATAAAAGGTGCCGAGAAGCATTTTACGATCATGGACAAAAACGCTGACGGTTTTATAGATAGAAATGAATTCAATTTATACGGGACGAGGGAAGGTGTCCGGAAAGAACCCCCGATTATAAGACCTTTTATCATTTTCTATTTTTAACCCGGTCATCTTGATCTGTAATGACCACAGTGTGAAGGTCAGTATAAAGGGATAAACCGTTCCTCCCCCGGTCATCGACCCCCATCAGACAAAGTCCGATCATCAGTCCTCCTGTTCATCCTACCAAACATTCCGCCATATCCTCAATGAATAATCAGGTAACCGCCGATAGCTTTAAAAAGAATGCTGTCCTATATTAACACCGAAAAAAGGGAAGATATAGGGAAAGGGAGGTACAGAAAGATGACAACAATAAAACCAGAAAGAATTGAATTCAACCCACAGAAGGGCATCCTGGACATGATGATCGGGAGAAGCAACAGACGAGAACAACAGCCGCGCCATATCAGTTATCATTGCGGGCTGACTGCATATTAAGGAGGGACATAAAAATGCAACACGAAACATTGACAGGAAAGAGAACAGTGAAAGAAGCGAAACAAAAGGCATATAAGGTTGGCGGGATCTGGGTAGATCCAATGTGCTTCCCTTTTATGAAAGAATATAGATAAGTTACGAAACATTGAGAGGAGGAGAGGACCATGAGAAAGGCAAAAGAGACCAAGAAAATCTGGAAGGGCTGGGTTGACCCCACCTGCACGCCGATCCATGTGAAGTAACCAGGATCTCTGAATCGGCAAGATCACAGAAACCCCTGTCCGGCTGACGGATGGGGGTTTTTTATGGGGATGACGGTTTATGAGCTCACCGACACATGCTCATTGAGGATATCGCGAACAGATTTTTGAATCGGGTCCGGTTTATGGGTCGAATAATCGAAGTGGACCAAGGTGGTCGAAGCCTGAACACATAGCTTTCCGTCCTGATAAACCTCTTGGTGCAAGACGAAACTTGAGGTGCCAATCTTTTTCACACGGGTAAGAATTTCCACATCCTTGCCAAAGAATATCTCATGTAGAAAATCCATATTCAGGTTGACTGTGATCAAGCTCGGTGCGGCGAGATTCTGGCTAAACAGCCGAATGATTTCCTCATAGCCCTCTTCCAGCCAAACCGGAATTGCGGTGTGGCCGATGTGTCTCGTTATATTCGTTTCGGATATCCTTGGTGTAATGATTTTTTTAAACATCTGCCGTTGTCTCCTATGATGTTTTCAATGTATTTGTCATTTACCTGACTCTGATGCGATATTATTGGTAAAGTTATTTGATATCCATGTAAAAAGCAATGGGCATGAAAGTGATCACACATATCCATGATGCTCATTTCTCATTGATACACAAGGGAATTTCCTATCCATGCTGATGCGTTTTAATCTTTTGTGTAAAGTACAGCGAAATGACAGTAAGGCAGGAGCCGATGATAAAGGGTAGCCGCCAGTTTATCAACCATAAGGTGCCTCCGATAAGCGGAATGACTACTGCTGATATATGGTTAATCGTGTAGCCGACGGCGGTGCTCTGTGATAAATCTCCGGGGTCGGCCGTTTTCTGAAGATAGGTATTCATCCCGATGGAAAAGTTGAAGAAGATACTGTCAATAACATACAGGATGATTGCCACCCAGACGTTTTCAATAAATGCGTAGCCTAAAAACAAGACAAAGAGGCTGGCACTTTCGAGCGAAAGTACCACGCGCTCGCCATATACGTTGATCGCTTTTGAGATATAGCTGTTGGTAAGGAACGTAAGGGCATAATTCAGGACATAAATACCGGCAATAGTACCGACACCCAGTTTATATTTTTCGACCAGAAGAAAGACTGCAAACACAATGAAAATCTGCCTGCGGGCTCCGCTCAGGAAGTTTAATGTATAGTAAAGCCAATACTTTCGGCGCAGGAGGAGTTTATTCTGATGGTGGAGTCTTTGTTCATTAGCCGGATTTTTCGAAAGCATATAGATTCCCGTGAATGAAATAAAGACACCCAGAAGCAGAAAGTTAATGCGATAGGGCACAATGAAAGAAAGCGCCCAGATAATAGTTCCCACGGCAATATTTGCCAGAGCCCCATATCCTCGCAAACGGGCAAATATAATCGGAGCTTCTTTCTTATCGAAATACTGAACAGTAAGCGATTTGTTGGTGGTTTCAAAATAGTGAAAGCCAATTGACATGATAACCGTTGTCATCAGTAAGCCCGGGAAGGTTGTAAAAAAACCGGTTGCCCCAATCCCGATCCCAAGCAGGACAACCGACCATGCCGATAATCGATGTTCCTTCATGATCAACAATACATAAATCACCACAAAGGTAAGGAAGCCCGGAATTTCACGCACTGCTTGTGCCAAACCGATCTGAAAACCGTTTACGCCCACGACTTCTTTGGCAAAATTCGTAAATAAAGCCATCCATCCCTGCAAGCCGGCACTTGCGCATATCACAAGCACCATCAGGTATGTGTACATCGGATTGTTTTTAAATTGTTCCATCCGCTTTCCGTTCAAAAGAATCTCCAAATGGGGATCTCTATCTTGCCCTGAGAATAAGTTGGGCGATGCTGAACAAATCCCATGTTATTGTCAATGACTATTTCATTAAAATTTTAATTCTACGAATTCCAGATCACAGTTTGAACCGCTATCAAGGAATAAATATTTGATATTCGTTACCACCCCTCCCGAAAAGACAATGATGTCTCAGCAAATCATGCAGAAATCCTGGCTGACCTCTTTCAGAAATTAGTAAGTCTGGATTTAATCGTTTTTTATGAAGATATAACTTCCTGTAAGTAAGCGTTTAAATTTTTTTATGGATATACTCGCTTTCAACCAGCAATCTTGGACAAATTACTATTTGCAGTATTAACGATTAAATGTAATTAAGTAGAATATAAAATAATGAAAGGGGTTCATTAATGAAACATTGCAACTATTTTTTTATTTTTATGATCGCAATATTCTTAATTCTCTCTGGTTGTGCTTCAACAACCCCTCTAATCAAAGCCTCAAAAGAGGGTGATTCTTTGGCTGTCCAAAAGCTCATCAATGCAGGGGCTAATATCAATGAACCGGACAGCGGAGGATATAACGCATTATTCTATGCAGTAGAATATGGGAAACTTGAAGTTGTTAAAACTCTAATAAATAAAGGAGCCAACTTAGAATCAAAAGATTTTTTTGGTATGACACCTTTAGTTTTTGCCGCCTATTATAATTATGATCCGCCCAATGCTGAAATTATTCAACTGCTGATTAAAAGCGGAGCTAATATAAATGTGAAAAGCCGCGAAGGTGAAACGGTACTTGATTTAGCCCTCTCTTCTGCACAAGGTGATATTGTAGATTACTTGATAAAGGCTGGGAATATTAATTTATGGATACCTGAGGTTGGTAAGGCTAGGATATTTTTTGTTTGTAATGATTTATACGACCATGTCAAAGTAACCGTTGGAAAGCAGAGCAAAAAATTAAATCCAAATACGCATGCAGGAGTGGCTTTTATTGATGTTGATTTAGGTAAACATATTATTGATGCTAATCATGACAAATATGTTTCAAAAGATCTAACATCAATTGACGTCATAGCAGGGCAGACGTATTATTTCAGAGTAACACAAAATATGACAAACAGAGTAGTGGGCTATGTTTTAACTGCTCCTTCTACTTTAGTAGATAAGTTAAGCAGCATCAAACCATTCCCGATTACCCCATTAAAGGAATCTGAGGCGAAACAAGTAATTAAAGAGATTCTAAAATCAAAAGAACTTATATTAAGTAGTCTGAATTAATCAGCCTGAGCATAAGCAATACTTACAAGTAGTAATCCTCAATTCTGACAATCATCCACTACTGAACAGTAGTAGGTATAACGCACAGAACCAAATATCCATGAAAAACGATTATTTTTTAGAAAATACATATAATCATAAATGTGGCTAGTGAGGCAAGAATGGATGGTCTATAAAGAACTTCCTGAAGTCAAACGTAGTGGATTTTTTATGGGCACCCAACCTTTTTTTGACTACAGGAATTGAGCGCGGAGAAAGGAGATCATCACGGACGATCTGTTCACGAAGAAAGTGCGAGCGGCGGCAGTAGCGGGGTGGTGGACACTGTCGATCGTTGCTTGTTTTGGTCTTGTTCAGTGGTTGCTGTACCTGTTCATCATTTCCCGTCGGCCGGATTGTCTGTTGGCCCTCATGGGAGGAGGCGTTACGTGGTCGACGGTCATCACGATGTGGCTGTGGATCATAGCAGCCTTCAAGATCGGCGTTTGCTTTGTGGCTCTCGTGGTTATCTGGCTTACCTTATGGGCACGACAGCTTTCACGCCATAAGGAATAAGGACTACCACCTCCATAAAGCAGATTCTCTTCTGAAGCATCGCAAAAATGACCCTCACAAGTTTATGAGCTGTAGCATTTTTAAAGGACCAGTACATAAAAGCCGGAAGAGTTTAACAGGATTGTGCTGGATTTCCTTTTTTGATCTCGTTAGATTTCAGGTTTAGGATAGGGTGATGGACTATAAAATTGCAAATTTCTATCTTTCTTTGAAAACAAGCGGCAATACAGACGTTATTGATATCACCACCCAGGTATTAACAAAAGTGACCGAGTCAGGAATTACAGAGGGACAGATTCTCCTTTTTGTACCCGGTTCAACAGCGTCTATCACAACGATCGAATATGAAAGCGGCGTTGTTCAGGATTTGAAAGAAGCTGTTGAACGCCTTGCACCGGAGGGAATCTTTTACCGGCATGATGCCAGATGGGGTGATGGAAACGGATATGCCCATGTGCGAGCCGCCCTTCTGGGGCCGTCCCTGACAGTTCCTCTGATGGATGGACATCTTGTGCTTGGGACCTGGCAACAGATCGTCCTTGTTGACTTCGATAATCGCCCGAGAGAAAGAAAGATACTGGTGCATATTTCAGGAATCCAACCTTCCAAAGACAAACAGATAGGTTCCCGATCGAATTAACAAAAAAGATGATGGAAACGAAATTATTTCAGTCAAGAAGATCAGAAGATGCCAACGCCCATTAAGATCATCATTGGCAAATCAACTTTACATGCTGAACTTTTCGATTCGCCCTGTGCAAAGCAAATCGTTAACCACCCTATAAAGCGGCCGAGAAGGATTTTGAATACCTTCTCCGGGTGATTGACCTGGCTTTGGCGTATTTTGCTGATGGAATGGAAGCAACAGGGCAGGTTCAGTAGTGGATTTCTAAACCATAACAGCGGTTCATATGGGAATCTCTATGGACGATTACATGGCTTTGAGTCAACTTGAGGGACTGACTGACAAGCTCGGGATACCCATACGGTACGAGAAAATCGAAGATGAGTTAACGGGTACGGGAGGGCTCTGCCGCATAGAAGGGAACTATATTCTGATTATCCACTCAAAGGCGGGCGTGAAAGAAAAGATACAGATCATGATAGAGGCGTTAAAACGGTTCGATCTCAATGACATCTATGTAAGGCCAGCCCTTAGAGAATTGCTGGAAGAATATGATAAATAATTTGCATGAGGCTGATATGACTCTCATGAACTGGTCAGATCATTTAGTGACGTGTCATAGAGGTAATAAACATCTGCTTCTTCCTGAAATTGTTGAAATATGATTTTTCATTTTCAGCGTAGATTTCAAATGGCAATCGTGTTAGCCTACTGTTGCAATTTACGATTAATCTCGATAGGAGATCTGCATGGCAAACAAAGTGAAATCACCTCAAATGCCCAATTCATATGGTTTAAGCATAAACCTTGCCACTGCAAAAAAAATCGCATGGGCTGCAGCAAAGGAAGCTAACAGAATAAAGATAAATGCAATCATAGCAATCGTAGATGTCGGCGGGCATCTTATCTATCTTGAACGGTTTGATAAGGCGCAATTTGGCAGCATAGATGTTGCTGTTCATAAAGCCAGATGTTCCGTCGCCTATAAAAGACCCACCAAAGCCTTTGAAGAGGCGGTAAACAGTGGTAAGATTAGTTTACTGACTCTCGACGATATTTGTACAGTTGAGGGTGGTCTGCCGATCATTCAGAGTGGTAAGATTGTTGGCGCAATAGGCGTGTCCGGTGGCACATCCCAGGAGGATGGACAGATTGCGACTTCGGGTGTCAGTGCCCTAAAGTAGGGGATGAAGCTACCTTGACTACAGGTGTCAAGAAGGCAGCAAGTCATCCTTCCTGAAGTCGTTGAAATGGAATTTTACAAGTAAGTCGAATATTACAATAGAGAGTTTATCTTTTATAGGCCTAACAAGAAAAAGAGGGAAAGATGGCAAACGATGCGCTTTTAAATCCTATAAAAATTGGAAGATATGAACTGCCGAATCGCGTATTCATGGCCCCGATGACACGAAGCCGTGCAAACAATCCTGAAAACGTTGCGACACCACTCATAGCCGAATACTATTCCCAGCGGGCCTCCACCGGTCTCCTCATAACCGAGGGTTCCCAGGTCTCAAAACAGGGTGTCGGTTATATCAATACCCCGGGCATTCATAGTCAGGCCCAGGTTGAAGGCTGGAAGCAGGTTACCCAGGCCGTGCATGCCAAGAATGGGCACATCTTCTGCCAACTCTGGCACTGTGGCCGAATGTCCCATCCTGATTTTCACAATGGCAGACTTCCCATCGCACCCTCCGCGATCAACCCCAAGGATAAATCCTTTACCCAAGAGGGTTTTAAGGATACCGTAACGCCGCATGCACTGACCGTGAGCGAAATTCATGACATTACGAAGGACTTCAAGAAGGCAGCCGAAAATGCGATCACCGCTGGTTTTGATGGTGTAGAAATCCATTCAGCCAACGGTTATCTTTTTCATCAGTTCTTCACAAACTGTTCCAATATACGTACAGACGAATATGGCGGCAGTCACGAAAACAAGTCACGCTTTTTCTTCGAGACGCTGGACGCCATAGGCGGCGCCATCGGGTTTGAAAGAGTCGGAATTCGGTTGAATCCCTCGGCGCATGGTTTCTTCGGCATTACGATTGACCAGGATACCATCCCCACTTTTGAGTATATTGTGGAGCGATTAAACGATTACCATGATCTTGCCTACGCTCATCTTCTTGAGCCCTTGGTTTCCGTGGACCAAGTGCCCTATGCGGTGAAGGAAATCGCAAAACATTTCCGCCCGCGTTACAAAGGCACGCTGGTGATCAACTGTCGTTTCAATCGGGCTAGTGGCAACCGGGTCTTGGAAGAGGGTCTTGCAGATGCGGTCGCTTTCGGTAAACCCTTCATATCGAACCCTGATCTTGTAGAGCGCATCCGGCAGGGGGCAGAATGGGCAAGGTGGGATGAGAATACTTTTTATACTCCAGGTTCAAAAGGTTATACGGACTATCCACGCCTTGATGGATAAATAAAAAATGAAATTCTTTAATGTGGCATAATATTATGACCTCCCC
>Ga0208102_1000132_pt1 | contig 38085 bp, 29 predicted proteins | sample CryBogmetaGMA17M_FD_184549 | JGI IMG/M metagenome (GOLD analysis project Ga0208102, IMG submission 184549) | Freshwater microbial communities from Crystal Bog, Wisconsin, USA - MA17M (SPAdes) | ecosystem: Environmental > Aquatic > Freshwater > Lake | place: Crystal Bog, Wisconsin, USA...
TGCGGCATAGGGGAATTCACCGGGCACATTTTCCCTGAGGTTCCATTTCAGAATGTCGCCCCAGGCCTCATACCGGGGAAGTGATATCTTTGGGATCTTAAGGTGAGAAAGCGATTCGGAATGGGTCTTGACTTTTATATCCTTACCCCTCACCTTGTATATGTAATTTTCTTCAGTATACGATTTAACCTTATCCGCCCAGTTTTTGATGATACTGTAATTCTCGGTATCCAGTTTTTCAAGCTGCTCATCAAACAGCAGGTCCAGTTCGAGCATGAGGTTGCAGCCGTGTGAATGCAGTCCCGGGTTTTTATCGCGTTCTTTAGGAGGAGTACTGCGGATGGCTTCGATGGTTTGCGAGATGCCGTAGAGCCTCTGTGCAATCTCCGCCTGCTCGGTGGTCCATTTGTTGTAACTCCTTACAGTATCGGCTATTTCGCTGAGGTAGCGCGTACGTGAAGGAGGAATGATGAAGATCCTGTCTTTCATCTCGTCCCTGCCTTCGAACCTGCTTCCGGATTCCAGGCCTGTCCGGGCCGTTATGGCTTGAATAAGGGCCTTGTAAAGCTGGTTCACTCCCGGATCATTAAACTGTGAGGCGACGGTCCCGTAAACCGGCATCTCGTCCACTTCCTTATCAAAGAGCTTATGGTTCCGCTGGTACTGCTTTTTTACATCCCTGATGGCATCAAGCGAACCCCGTTTGTCACCCTTGTTGACCACGACAATATCGGCAAAATCGAGCATGTCGATCTTCTCAAGCTGGCTTGCTGCACCGTATTCAGGCGTCATTACATACATCGAAAGGTCGCTGTGGTCGACGATCTCTGTGTCGGACTGGCCAATGCCCGACGACTCGATCACCACAAGGTCAAATCCCGCCGCCTGGAGGATGATCGTTGCGTCTTTTACATATCGGGAAAGCGCAAGATTCGATTGCCTCGTAGCCAGGGACCTCATGAAAACCCGGGGGTTGAAAATAGCGTTCATGCGGATGCGGTCTCCAAGCAAAGCCCCGCCGGTCTTGCGTTTTGTCGGGTCGACTGAAATGATGGCTATGGTCTTGTCATCGAAATCGCTTAAGTAACGCCGAACCAGTTCATCAACCAGGGAGGATTTACCTGCACCGCCGGTACCTGTAATCCCAAGAACCGGAATCATAATTTTCTCTATTTCGCCTTTTCGCTTTTCGCTTTTCGCTATTTCGCTTTTCGCTATTTCGCTATTTCGCTTTTCGCTTTTCGCTATCTCGCTTTTCGCTATTTCGCTATTTCGCTTTTCGCTTTTTACATTCTCCAGTTCTTCCAGCACCGGCCTTGCCTTCTCCGGCTGGTTCTCTGCTATCGTTATCAAACGGGCAATCGCATTGATGTTACGATTCAGGATCTCATCCGCAGTCACATCATGAAAATCATCCAGGGCAAAATCGCATTTCTCAAGCAGGTCGTTGATCATCCCCTGAAGGCTCATGCTCCGGCCGTCATCAGGGGAATATATTCTTGTAATCCCGTAATTATGAAGGTCTTCAATCTCATGAGGAAGTATAACGCCTCCGCCGCCGGCGAAGATTTTTATATGCCCCCGGCCCTGTTCATGCAGTAGGTCATACATGTATTTCAGGAATTCATTATGCCCGCCCTGGTAAGAAGTGAGGGCAATGGCCTGCACATCTTCCTGTATCGCGCAATCAACGATCTCCTGAACAGCCCGGTTATGCCCCAGGTGGATCACTTCTGCTCCGCTCGCCTGCAGGATACGGCGCATGATGTTTATGGCTGCATCATGCCCGTCGAACAGGGAAGCTGCCGTGACAATCCGGATATGATTCTTCGGTTTATACGGTTCGGGTAGTTTCATCGATCCGGCTTTAATCGTTCATGATCGCCCTCGAAATGATGATCTGCTGGATTTCGCTCGTACCTTCGTATATCTGGGTGAGCTTCGCGTCGCGCATCAGCCTCTCAACGTGATATTCTTTCACATACCCGTAACCTCCGTGGATCTGCACGGCTTCGGTGGTAACATACATGGCTGTCTCTGCAGCCCAGTACTTGGCCATAGCGCTGGCAGTGCCGTAAGGCCTTCCCTGGTCCTTCAGCCAGGCCGATTTCAACGTGAAATAACGGGCCGCTTCAATCCGGGTATGCATCTCGGCCAGCTTGAACGCAACCGCCTGGTGGTTGATTATTTCGGTTCCAAAGGCTTTGCGCTCCTTTGCATATTTTACTGCCCTTTCATAAGCACCCTGGGCAATTCCCAAAGCCTGTGAGGCGATACCGATACGCCCCCCTTCAAGGGTTTTCATCGCAATTTTAAATCCCATACCCTCATCGCCAAGCCTGTTTTCCTTCGGGACCTTCACATCTGAAAACATCACAGAATGGGTGTCGCTGCTGCGCATCCCCATCTTGTCTTCGTGCGGTCCAAGCGTAATGCCGGGTGAATGGCGGTCGACGATCAATGCATTGATCCCTTTATGCCCTTTCTCCTTGTTGGTCTGGGCAATCAGGATATAAGTTGAAGCTGAATTTCCATTCGTGATCCAGTTCTTTACCCCGTTCACCAGATAATGGTCCCCCATATCGATGGCTGTCGTCCTTTGCGAGGTGGCATCCGACCCTGCTTCAGGTTCCGACAGCAGGAAAGCGCCTAACTTCTCACCCCGGGCTAATGGTTTCAGGAACTTCTCTTTTTGTTCTTCAGTCCCGAATTCCTCCAGCTCAAAACAAACGAGCGAATTGTTTACCGATATGATCACGGCAACGGAGGAGTCAACCTTTGAGAGCTCCTCAAGGGCAAGAACGTAGGAAACCGTATCCATCCCTCCCCCGTCATATTTTGGATCGACCATCATCCCCATGAAACCCAGCCCGGTCAGAACTTTAACATGCTGTGTCGGAAAAATGGCTTTCGTATCCCGTTCAATAACATCTTTAATCAGCTCCCTCTGTGCATATTCACGGGCCGATTGCTGGATCATCAGCTGTTCTTCGGTAAAATCAAAATTCAACATATGCGAATTATTTAACTCGGAGATAGAATATATACAGACTGCCGGATTCAAAATTTTCTGCAAACTTCAGAGTGTCGCTTTTAAGATTGAGGACTTCGACCTTGATTTTTTCCTTCGAGGACAGGTTTTTCAGAGTCAGTGTGTTTTTCTTCTTTTTCCAGGTATATTTATCAGATTTATTCGCATTTGTTTTCACAACTGTCTGATCGGGAAAGAATTCCAGTGATGAATTTTTAAACACAGAGGTGCCTTTACTAATTTCGCGCAGTTTGCTTTTGTCCAGCTGCTGCCTGTTAACGGAAGACGTTGTGGTTGCTTGTTTCCTGGTTGTATCGCCCGAAGATGCAGGTTGTTTAATATATGCCGATGCATTAAGGACTGTTGTCGTTTTTAAGTATTGCCATTTCCCTGTGAGGTCCTTGAAATTAATCTGAACAGCAGCGGAACCCGTCTTCTGAGCCACTGCAGGTATTCCAATGATAAGGACCGAAATAAAAAGTAATAGATAAGCTGTGAGCTGATTTTTTTTCATAGGATTGTTTTTTTATCAAACGAAAAGACAAAAACTTTATTATAATTCTTTATCAACTTCGACTGTCGAATCCTTCGTATCGGAATGAATTGTAAATCCCTGCTTCCTGAATACCGAGATCATCCTTTTATTGTCTGTGGTAGTCTGGGCAACAATTTTTTTCAGGTTCCATTTCCCGGCAATCCTGATGCAGAAATCAGTGATGATATTTCCAAGATCTTTTTGCTGATAGGCATCAATGATGAGGATGGCATACTCAACGGTTTCATGATCAGGATCGGCTATGAGCCTTCCAACTCCCACCAGTTTACGCTGGTTACCTTCCTTTACTTCAGCTACGATGGCAATCTCCCGGTCATAATCGATATAGCAGTAACGTGTAGCCACCTCATGTGACTGCCACTGGAAGAAATACCTGAACCGGCTGTAAAGGGATTCTTTTGAACAGTTGCCCAGCATTTCCAGCCAGAGGGGTTCATCCTCCGGTTTGATCGGCCTCAGAAGGACTTCTTCCCCTTTCGGGAGAGTAAGCGTTTGGACATATTTTTCAGGATAAGGATGCAGTGCAAGATGTGCAAAAGGAAGCTGTTCTTTTCCTGCAATATGGGTATCTATCATGGTCCTCGCATCCAGAGCTACAACATCTTCCGTGGTTACAAGCAATGGATTGATGTCAAGTTCGGTGATCTCAGGATAATCTGCTGCCAGGTATGACAGGCGGATCAGCGTCTGTATAAGCCTGTCAATGTTTTTGGGCGGACTTCCCCTGTAGCCCTGAAGCAGGGGGTATATCTTCAGCGATTCCAGCATCTGCCGGGCCAGTCTTTCATTCAGGGGTGGGAATCCCAGAGCCTTGTCGGCAAAGAGCTCTGCCGTGATCCCTCCCATTCCAACCATCAGGACTGTCCCGAATACTTTATCTTTCTTGATCCCGAGGATGAGTTCCACGGCATCCTTTTCGGTTACCATCTTTTGCACTGTGATCCCTTCAACACAGGCATTCGGCCGTTTTAGTTTCACTGAATCCAAAATCCGTTCAAAAGCGGCTCTCAGGAGTTTTTCATCCCCCAGGTTAAGCTCGACACCTCCCACATCGCTCTTATGGGTGATGTCGGGCGACTGGATTTTAAGCACGACGGGATAGCCGGTTTTTGCCGCAATTTCTACAGCTTCGTCAGCATCCTGAACAAGTATTGGCCTTGTTGTTGTAATGCCATATGATTCAAGGATAAGCTTCGATATATCCTCAGATAATACTTCCCCTTTATCCCGGATAAGTTTATTGAATTTTTGGCGCATTTTTTCCCGGTCAATGCTGAACTCCACCGGGATATCCTTTGGCGTTTCGTAGAGGGTTTTCAGGTTTTTTGAATAGGCGACAAGGGTCATGAATGCCTTGATCGCCTGTTCAGGAGTGCGGTATGATGCAATCCCGGCTTCCACAAGGATATCATCGGCCTTGTGCATGCTCTGTCCGCCAAGCCATGCGGCAAGTATCGGTTTCCTGGTCGTGGAGACCAAGGCGCTGATCTCCCTGGCCGTGGCTTCTGTATTGGTCATCGCCTGGGGCGTAAGTATCACCAGGATTGCATCCACGTTATCATCTTCGAGGACGATCTGTGTTGCTTTCGAAATTCGTTTGGCCCGTGCGTCTCCAAGCACGTCTACGGGGTTACCATGCGACCAGTACCCGGGCAGGTTCTCATTGAGTTTCTGCATGGTCTCTCCGGATAGTTTGGCAAGCACCCCGTTTGAAGCAATCAGTGCATCTGTTGCCATAACGCCCGGTCCGCCGGCATTCGTAATGATGCCAAGTCTTGGCCCCTGCGGGATCCTGTTTCTCCCTATCAGCTCGGCTACCGAAAAGATATCCCCTATCTCGTAAACCCTGGCAAGTCCCACCCTCTGGAAAGCTGCATCGTAGACTGCATCTTCCGAAGCCATAGCTCCTGTATGTGATGCCGCCACCTGGGCCGACTCGGGGAACCTGCCTGCTTTATATACGATGATCGGTTTCTTGCGCGCAAAGGCACGGGCCGCGGTCATAAACTTCCTCGGGTTTTGAATGGATTCGATATACAGTATGATACAATGCGTATTCTCATCCTCACCAAAATAATCGATCAGGTCGCCGAACTCCACATCGAGGGTGTTCCCGATAGAGACAAAATACGAAAATCCTATTTTTCCTTCTATCGCCCAGTCGAGGACCGAAGTACAAAGAGCTCCCGACTGTGAAATGAAAGCAATGTTCCCCTGCTTCGGCATCTCGGCGGCAAAGCTGGCATTGAGTTTCAGGGAAGGAACTATGATCCCCAGGCAGTTTGGGCCAAGCACCCTCATGCCTTTATACTGTTTAACCTCGTTGCGAATTTCTTCTTCCAGTTTTTTCCCTGCTTCACCTGTTTCCTTAAATCCGGCTGAAATAATGATAATCCCAAGTATCCCTGCTTCCCCGCATTCCCTCACAACTGCCGGTACTTTTTCGGCCGGCGAGCAGATGATCCCTAAATCAGGAGCCCTCGGAAGGCTTTTCAAATCAGGGTAGCATGGTATTCCCATCACTGCTTCATGATCCGGGTTCACAGGGTAAACAACCCCTCGGAATCCTCCGCTAACCAGGTTTATCAGCACTTTACCACTTACCGAATTGGGGTTTGTTGTCACCCCTATCAAAGCGATCCGCCTGGGATTGAAAATGTTGTTGAGTTTATGGATATTCATTTCTGTATCACAGATGTAACTGCAAAGATACAGTAATGAATTTCATCCTTCAGGTTTTTCAGTCGTTCAAAAACAGTAACTTTGTCGCATTGTATTACCAAAATACCTGCAAGAACGATGAAAGAATCAGCTTACCGGTCATTATATAATTTTCTCTTTAACAAGGCCAGTTTGCGGGAAAAAGCGCTCCAGGCCAGTGAAGAACGCCTGCAGACTCTCATCAATTCATCCCCGGATATTATATGTTTCAAAGATGCCGAGGGAAGATGGATGCAGGCAAATGACAGCATCCTCGATCTTTATGGCCTGAAAGGGGTAGACTATAAAGGCAAGTCGGAGTTTGAGCTTTCCGATTTCACTGCCCCGATTTACCGGGATGCTTTCCGCAACTGCCAGGGCTCAGATGACCTGGCCTGGGATTCGGGGACTACTTCACGCACTATTGAAAAAATACCTGATATTCATGGGAAGATTCATGTTTTTGACGTTGTAAAAGTTCCGCTCTTTTTTCCTGACCGCAGCCGTAAGGGCCTTGTCGTCTTTGGGAGAGATATCAATGACTTCAAACAAACTGAATCTGCCCTAAGAGAAAGCGAGGAGAAATACAGGCAGATCGCAGATAATACTTCAGATGTGATCTGGATGATGAACGATAAAATGCAGTATATTTATGTAAGCCCTTCGATTTTTAAACAAAGGGGATATACTCCTGAAGAGTTCCTCAATCTCAAACTTTCCAATATCTATCCTCCTGATTCATTAAATAAGATTAAGGATCTCTATTCAAGCAGTCTTGCCCTCGCCCTCGAAAGAAAACTGCCAAAGGATTTTTCGCTGACCCTTGAACTGGAACATTATTGTAAAGACGGGTCTTTGCGGGCATCGGAGGTACACACCAACCCCGTTTTCGACCAGGATGGTAAAATCCTGGGGGCTCACGGTGTTTCCCGCGATATCACCGACAGGAAACAGGCAGAAATCATTTTACGGGAAACTGAAGAAAGGTTCAAACTTGCTTTCCGCACGAGCCCTGATTCCATCAATATTAATGAACTTGAAACAGGTTTGTATATTGAAGTCAATGAAGGATTTTGCAGTCTTACAGGATATACAAGGGAGGAGGTGATTGGCAAAACCTCTTTAGAGATCAACCTTTGGGCAGATTCTGCCGACCGCGGCAGGTTGGTCGAGATTCTGAAAAAAGATGAAAAAGTTCAAAACTTCGAAGCGGCGTTCCGTTTCAAGGACGGCACAGTGCATACAGGCCTGATGTCTGCCTCAATTATCCATCTGAACGAGGTTCCGAACATTATTTCGATAACAAGGGATATTGAAGAAATGAAGCAGGCTGAACGTGAACTCTTCCGTGCGAAAGAAGCTGCAGAAGAAGCTTCCCGCTTGAAGACTGCTTTCCTTAATAACATCTCACATGAAGTGCGGACGCCTATGAATGCAATCATAGGTTTCACCGAACTCTTACAGTCAGATGATGTTACCGGTTCCGAGAAGGACAGGTATTTTGGGATCATCAACTCAAATTCGAAACAGTTGCTGAGCATCATAGACGATGTGCTCGAGATATCACGCATGGACAGTGGAAGAATACCTTTCAATCCGGATGCCTTCTTACTTCCGGAACTGATTGAAGACATTCATTTTTCAATGAAGGAAATGGTTGTCAGCAAGGGAATTCAATTCCGGTATTCGATAGATAACAAAGGCGGGTCTGAACAGGTGATCGCCGACAGAGAGAAAATTAAGCAGGTTATTACCGGTCTTATTGGTAATGCCAGCAAGTTTACCCAAACCGGAACAATCAGTTTCGGGTGCACTATTACTGAAAAGGAAATTGAATTTTATGTTCGCGACACCGGTATAGGAATCCCATTGGAGGAACAGGACAAGATCTTTGACCGATTCTACCAGATAAACCATGAGGCCTTAACAGGTTTAAGGGGGACCGGGTTGGGACTGAGCATTGCGAAAGGGCTTGCAGAAGTAATGGGCGGCAACATACGTGTTGAATCATCACCGGGAAAAGGTTCAGTATTCTTTCTGAACATTCCCTATCAGGAGCCCGGATCAGCTGCTGTTACCGTCGAGCACAGAAAATCTTTTTCCATTGAGGATCTTATCATTCTCATAGCTGAAGATGAAGATTATAATTATGAACTGTTGCATATTCTGCTGTCAAAAAAAGCAAAAAACATTATCCGTGCCAAAAACGGAGCCGAGGTGCTGACCATACTTGAAAGACTGAAACCTGATCTCATCCTGATGGATCTGAAAATGCCTGTCATGAATGGATATGAAGCCACTCGTAAAGCTAAAGCCATGTATCCTGATATCCTGATCATTGCCCTTACGGCCTATACCCAGTCTGAAGAAGAAAGTCGTGCCATGGAAGCAGGATGCAGCGGCTTTATAAGCAAACCGGTACGGAAAGATGAACTTATGGAATCCATCAGCAGAAGTGTCAGGAGCTGAGGGTTATATCCTGGTTTTCAATCAATGGTATGAACCCCGGGGTAAGCCCCTGCCCCGGGTTCCGCAGTGGGCTGCGATGAATTTACCACGAGAGATTAAAGAATCTCTACCGGCTTATTATGAATTTCCCGCTGTCTCTGAAGTCCCGGCCTGAAAAAACATAGAGATAAAGCCCGGCCGGATAAGCGGTAGTGCTGATCGTAATTTCAGTTTGACCTGCAGCAGCTGAAACCTCATCCTTCATCCGCCCAAAATCATCATAAATAACAATCCTGCCATCGTTCCCGCTCAGCAGTCCGCCGAAACGGAAAGTAATATGGTCTGTGGCCGGGTTGGGAAGCGGTTGAAGCCTGGCTTGCAGGCCATGTTCAGTAACGGAGCTGACGATGTTGTTGCCCGAAATGATCTGAAATTCCGGGTCGAAGATCAGTGAATCGGCATTAAAAGGTATGCGAACCTTAAACAATTCTCCCGAAAAGGTGTTTGTAACCCTGATCAGGGTATCATGGCCGGTGTTTTTCAGTTTCAGTTGCACAGGCAAAGCAAAGAAGGAGGCCGTGGGGCTCGACTGGGTCTGTCGCAGGCTGAAAGCAACGGTATCAGCTGTTTGTGACCAGTTTACCTGGTACTGCGGATAACCTTCCCCTGTATACCAGTCATTAAAATACCATGTCAGATCCTGCCCCCAGGAACTTTCGAGATGGGCTTTCAGGTTTTCCGTGCGTGCGAATTGATAGGCTAAACTGAAATCATCGAGATAATTGTTCAGCCCTGTAAAAAAGGCCTGATCGCCCATGATCCACCTCAGCTGATGCAGCACCATGGCTCCTTTTGCGTAGGAAAGCCGGCCATCGAAGATCCGGTCAATGTTGTTCGTATCACTGCAGTAAACCGAACCTCCCGGCCGGGAAGTGATCTGTTGAATTCTCACCTCCCTGAACCGCGTCCAGAATTCCGGTAAGAGATGTTCGTAACAGAGTCCCGAGAGGTAAGTGGCAAATCCTTCATTCAGCCAGATATCAGTCCAGCTCCCGCAGGTGACCTTGTCGCCGAACCACATATGCCCCAGTTCATGGGCAATCAGCTCAAACTGAAAATCGGCTACGAATGTCATGGTCTGGTGTTCCATGCCGCCTCCCCATCCAAACTGGGCATGACCGTATTTCTCGCGCTGGAATGGATAGATCCCGAATAACGTATCGTACAGCTGTATCATCGGGATAATTGATGGAAGCTGAGCTGCGGCCGTTGCTGAATCTTCAGGATATACGAAATTTAAAACATGCAGGTTGTCTCCGCCAAAAGGAACCAGCTGGGTAAAGCTGACATAATTGGTCACGGCCAGGCAGATCAGGTAAGCTGCAACCGGGTAACGGTGTTTCCAATGATACACTTTATTGGCGCCTGCCTGATAGGTTTCAACCAGTAATCCATTGCTTGCTGATTTATATGCGGATGGAGCGCTGATAAAAATATCGACCGAGTCGGCTTTATCAGTCAGGTCGTTTTTGCAGGGCCACCAGTTGCTTGCCCCGTAAGGTTCAGAGAGAGTCCATAGCACCGGGACCCCGTTATGGGTAGCCTGGACGAAGGTACCGAACCCGTCATCCGGCGGCACGCCGTGATAATAAACAGTAAGGGAATCAAGCAGATTCCGGGGTAAAGAATTCGGAAAGTGCACAGTCAGGAGGTCCGAAGAATGGAGCCAATTGACTGCAGGCTGACCATGGTAGAACACACTTTCAACCGTTAGCGCCTGGTGCATGTCGAGCACCAGGGAGTCAAACCCCGGCTGCATCGGTTTAAACAAAACGGTGACATTACCCGAAATCTGCCTTACCGATGGGTTAACGACCCAAAAACACCGGTAATAGGATACATCGTAAGCGGATATTGTGGTCCTGTGCCCCGGCATGATTCTCCTGGCAAATGCATCCTTTTCCCCCTTCGCGATGATGTTGAGCTCATCGGGCCTGAAAGTAACCTGGGCCTGCAGCAGACCAGAGAACATGAAGAAAAGAAAGAGTAAAGATTTGTTCATATTCAGACCGGTTTTTGGTAAATAAAATACCCATACTTACCAAAGTAAAGTTACGGCTTTTTTCAGCTACTGCCTCATGGCATTCAGAATAACCCCTAAAGCTACTTTCCCTGGTCGGACAGATCGGGATTTAACCCGTTCTGCACTTTTACAATTTCAGGCATAAAATCCTTTAATGCGGGATATTTATCGCGGTTGTGTTCGTAGGCCGACAATGCACTGACAAGCTCATCAATCCACAGGAATCCCTTACTTTTCTCAGTAAGCAGCATGCTTTTAATTTTGCCGTCTCCTGCATTTTTTTCCTGGTAGTATCTAATAACACATGACCTGACGAGAATCTCATAGGTCATTGTTTTGGCCGTTCCATATGCCTGCTTCTGAAGAATTTTGGATGATTTCCGGTAAAGCTTTTCCGCCATTGGTTCCATCTCTTTGAAACAACCATCAACTAAAGGATTACAGAAAGAGTGATTATATTCATGAATAATCGTTTCGGTAACATTATTTGAATAAACAGGCTGGCCAAGGCTGTCGGTTTTCCAGGTCCCGATAATGGCATAAGGTTCTTCCTTTCCGTCTTTAAACTTTGCCTTCATCCCATAGTTGCAGCCCCCATTGGTCAAGCTGACAACCAGGTGAAAATCCCCGCCGGGGCTTCCCCCGTAAAATGACTGAAACCAGGTAAAATCAACCAGGTTTATCAGCTTACTGAAATTAGCCTGGGCAATAGCATATAAAGGACCATGGCTTAGAAAGAACTCGTGGAACTTCGAATCGGTATAAAACCCATTCAGCAATTTAACGAACTTTTTTGCGCTTTTTTGACCCCAGCGATCGTCCAGGCTTTCATCCGAAAGACCTTCCTTAAACCTGATCCCGTCTTTGATTTCAATGTTCACAGCCATTGACATCACGGCATCAAATGAAACTCCGTTGGTTTGCCAGAGTTTCCGGGTAAAATTTACAAGTTCAGAATCTTTATAAGGAGCAAAATACCGGTCGATATCTCCTGTGTAACCAGGGATTTTATTATTGACGTATTCCTTTGCCCCTGCCAGGCGGAATACAATGCTCAATAATTCCATGCGTTCATCAACGCTAGGCAACATTGTGGCCTTTTGACATACTCCCGACAAGGTGATAATCACAAGAATCAGGGTGGATAAGAATGTTTGCATCTTGATCAGTTTATTCCAAAAGTTGCAGTTTATTAAGTGCTTCAAACTTACATAAAAAAGCCGGAGGGAACTCATTGATCAGCTGCTCCCAAGTCGTATCTGCCATATTTTTTTCAAAAACCCTATCACTTATAAAATTTGGCCGGATTAATTAATGAACAATTTCAAGTAATCAATGGCAATATTTTTCGTATTGACAGTGAATATTTGGAGGCGGAAATTTTACAACGCCAATGATAATATGGGTATTCCATCTGACCTATTGGTAAAAAATAAATATTAACAGATGAAAAACAAGAATAAGATTATAGTTCCCGCAGAAGTGATCATGAGCAAAATCTATTTAATTCGAGAAATGAAAATAATGCTGGATATGGATCTAGCCCAGCTCTATGGAGTCGAAACTAAACAACTGAAAAGGGCTGTCAGTCGAAATATTGATCGCTTCCCGGTAGATTTTATGTTCAAATTATCAACTGCGGAATTTGAAAACTTGAGGTGCCAAATTGGCACCTCAAGTTGGGGAGGAGCCCGGTACATTCCTATGGCATTTACAGAGCAGGGAGTTGCAATGTTATCAAGCGTTTTAAATAGCGACAGAGCTATTCTCGTAAACATTCAGATCATTCGGATTTTTACCCGGATGAGAGAAATGTTGTTAGCTAATAAGGATATCATTGAGAAGCTTACACTTATGGAGTATAAACTTGCTGATCATGATGACAATATTTTGCTGATCTTCGAATACCTGAAGCAACTCGAGCAGGCCAAACAGCAACAACAAGACCAGGCAAAACGGAAAATTATCGGGTTTAACAGACCGGAAGAATGACTCTCAAAGAATCAAATCAAAGGCAGTTCCTCGTTAGGCTATCTTCACGGCTGCCGGTAAAAACCTATTTTTGTACATTGTAGCTCTTCGCATCCAGCGCCTTCACGCTCCACATCTTCAGGAAACGTTCGACTTTAAGAGTGTCGTAACCGGGAACTTTTGGATTGGGGTATTCGAAGCCGTCGCTGTCGACGGTGTTTAAACGCTGGCCCTTTGAATCAAGGATCACGAAAACCGGGAACCCGAAACGGTTGGGATACTGGTATTCTGCAAACAGGGTGTAGTCCCGTTTGGCTTTGTCTTTTGCGGAGGGAACGTTGATCAGAACGTAGACATAGTTGGCCTTCATGAGCGAGTCAAGCTTCGGATAGCTGGTTACCAGCGCATGAAACCTCATGCACCAGGGACACCAGTTGCCTCCGAACTGCATCATGACGTTTTTATTCTCTTTTTGAGCCTGGGCAATCGCTTTCTTAATATCGGCCCGGGCATCCTGGTTTTCATTATAAGGTTTAGGCTGCTGGGCATATGACATCGTCAAACCCAATAAGAGTGTAAGTGTCAGAATTATTTTTTGCATATTTTTGATGTTTATAATTTAACAATGGCGGATCAAAGTTAGGAAAAACTCTTTTACCCTCCGGTTTTTGTAGCTTCTTCTATCCATGGCCCCCCCAATCCCTAACCCCTAACCCCCTACCTCCCGATGAAAAAAATTTTATTCTGCGGACTGCTTCGGCTGCTGTTCTGTTTTAGCGTAACGGCACAAAACAGCGGGCAAAAAAATGATCTTCAGATCCAGGTTCAGGCTCCCTTGCAGCAAGCCCAGGACAAAAATCCTGCTCAGGCTCCCTTGCAGCAAGCCCAGGACAAAAATCCTGCTCAGACTCCCTTGCAGCAAGCCCAGGACAAAAATCCTGCTCAGGCTCCGGAACAAAAGGCCCCCGAAAAGAAACCCGCCTTCGGAATTGTTTTTTCGGGTTATGTGAAAACGGATATTTTCTTCGACACAAGGCAAACTAACGGGCTGCGTGACGGTCATTTCCTGCTTTTCCCCGAACCGGTGAAACCCGATGCCGACGGCAATGATATCAACGCGAAATCGGCATACAACATCCTTTCGATACAGACCCGCCTCTGCGGCTCGATCTGGGGCCCGGATGCAATCGGGGCAAAGACATCCGCCTACTTTGAAGCGGAATTTTTCGGGAATATCAACCCGAACATCAACTCTTTCAGGTTGCGCCATGCATGGGTCAAACTGAACTGGCCCCGCACCGAACTGATGGTGGGCCAGTGGTGGCACCCGATGTTCGTCCCCGAATGCTCACCGGGCACGGTATCGTTCAACACGGGTGCGCCTTTCGTGGTGTTCTCACGCAATCCGCAGATCAAAATAACCCAGCATATCGGTAAATTCAGTATCGCCCTCACGATGCTGTCGCAGGTGGATTTCATGAGCGACGGTCCGGAAGGCGCGAATACGAAGTATATCCGCAATTCAGTGATCCCCGAATCGGACCTGCAGTTCCAGTTTTTCACGGTGAATGCCGCAAATGGCACTGAATTCCTCTGCGGCTTCGGGATCAACTGGCAGATGCTCACTCCCAGGCTGTCTTCAACGATGACCATCAGCCCGGCTTATGATACTGTTATTGATGGTAAAGTGTTTCATCACGATGCTGTTACTGCAAGCTATAAAACCGATGCAAAATCCACGGCTATGGCGTATAACGCTTATGCCAGGCTGAAGATCAAACATTTTACATTCAAGATCGGCGGTGAATACGGAGGCAACAACAATGCCTATACCATGCTGGGCGGTTATGTTGTGAAATCAGTTACCGACCCGACCCGTGGTTTCGTCGACTATGCTAACGTCCGCAGCTTCGCAGCCTGGGCCGAATTCCATACGAATGCAACCCGCTGGCAGCCGGGACTCTTCGTTGCTTATGGTAAGAACCTGGGCGTTGGCGAAGAGGTGAAAGGCCCCTACTATGCCCGCGGAAGCAATATAGATTATGCCTACCGTATCTCCCCGCGTCTCGTATTTAACGCGGGTAAACTCAGGCTGGCCGGGGAACTTGAATACACCGCAGCGGCTTACGGCACCACGAATGAAAAGGGATTTGTGAGCAAGCCTTCCGAAGTGGGCAACCTCAGGTTCCTGCTTGGGGTGTACTATTTTTTTTAAAAGACCCTGAATGCACTTTCCATATAGTCCGACTCACTTTCACTGATGCCAAGTCTCTTCGCTGTTTTTTTCCAATCCTTAACCGCAGTGGTGACCTCATTAATGATCAATTCCATTTCGGTTTTTGAAAGTTGAAAGTACTCGCCCACACTTCTGGCGACATCTACATCAAGGGCATTGTTATCAGTGTCAATATTCAATGATAATCCTCTTTTATCAACCGATGGATTCAGATCAAATGCGGGGGATAACATCCAGCCGTTATTTTGAATAATAAATCCATGGTTGCGCAGGTGATCATCGGTATTCGAAATGGCAATATTAAAAACTATTCGGCGCCAGAGCTGATGAAGGTTTTCTTTAACATGGCTGCATGAGAACTGGATGAATTCTGCAATATCGAGGTAACTTGCAAAGCGGTCTTTCAGTTTTTCCTCCGAATAATCCGTCATGGTCATGGCAGAAGCAAAATGAACACGATCTGATCCTCTACGATCAAACCGTTTGGTAAAAAAAGTATGGTACGGACCTGCTATTTTTTCAATTTTGCTTGGAGCCATAATTATCCCGCTTTTACAGGCAAGCAGAAAAGCCAGGTATTCCCAGGCGGCTTTGTCGAAACTGTCATTTTTTGATGGAAATTTTGCAATCCACGGATGACGATCATCATCAAGTATATTAGCTTTTGGCCTTGCCCCGCCTAATGAAGAACCTGGGGCGATCAGTACATCTATCCATTGGTCGGTTGTACTGATGTCATCCGACATCTCCAATTCTTTTGCACTGTGCTGCAATTCCTTAATTCTTGTCCATGGAGGAGTAGGGTATTGGGGATGTGAATCTAAAAACGGGCCATCCGGATCAGTTTTAAACCGTAAAGCTCCCATGCGGCTTTCATCATAAACCCCCAGCAGGTAATCTGTATCATACAAGGTGGGTACAGGCAGGCCTTCCTGAATAGCTTTTTGAGCCGCTTTTCTTCTCATTAATGTTCTGCCCCAGGTATCAGGCATGGAATCCATTATTACTCCGAAGTTTTCTTTACCTGAAGGATACTGTCTGCCTGAGAACCAGTGTATTTCAGGATCAAGCAGGAATTTTTCAGGCCGAAGCAACCAGCCTTTGTCATATTCAAAACTGAAGGTTTTTTTACCCTTTGCCTGATGAGCTGTAAGTATACCTGCACATTTGGGTCCTTTTAGCCCTGACCAGTCGGCATACACCCATATGTCTGTGTTTCCTGTCCTCATTTGTTTAACAAGTTCAGGTCTTGTAATTTCTTGCCAAATTCATCATCAGCTGCAAGTTTCAGAAAATCCTTCTCAAGGTTCATCACTCTCAGCACATTAAAATATGAACCTAAGGCCACGCTGGCATCACCTTTCTCGATTTTTCTCAAGGTTTCCCGGTGAATGCCTGCCCGCTCGGCAACCTGCATCAAGGTAAGGCTTCTTCGTTTGCGGGCAAGCGTATACTGCTCACCCATTTCAGCCAGGATCGCCTTGTGCTTTGGAAAAATAACTTGTTTTTTTGAGTTCATAATGGCGACTATTATTTGCAAAGATAAATATTTTGGCGATAATAATAGCCAGTGTTTGATTTCAGACTGATTTTTTCTTCCCGAACCATTTCTTCAGGTAAGCGTAGTCGAGGTAGTATAAAACGCGTATTGAAAAACTGTTTGTCTGCGGACTGCCGAGTGTGTTGCCCAGGTTGTTGAAATAGCCCCCCCGGATCTCGGTGCCCTGGCTGAGGATCTGGTTCTTCCATACCAGGCTGATCTCACTCCCGGGGGCAAAATACCAGATGTATTGCAGGTCCACCGAAAAGGCATTGAAATCGATGTTGTTGTCCTTGCTGTAGTTGCTTTTATCAAGAGAACCGTCATGGTTCAGGGTGTAATACTCTAGGTACTTTGCTTCTGACCAGTAATGCCTTAGCCTCAGGGAAAGCGACATCTTCGTATTGAAAATATAGGTCGCCTGCACGATATTATTCCAGGTTATAATATCCCTTCTCCCGAAATAGATCGTAGTGTTGTTCATCGAATCCACTGCGGTTTCAACCCATCCGTAATTGTTCAGGTTTTGCTCTGTATACAGGTCAAGGCTCATCTGAAACCTGTCGCTCAGCCGCAGACGGGGGATATATTCAAAACTGTAATCCAGGTTGTTGTTTCCCGGTGTGGAGGTGATGGTGAAATTCTCGGCATATCTGAACATCTTCCGGCTGTCGGTTCCGAACCTGAACGACCCTGTATAACTCAGCGGGCTTTTAAATACCCAGCCCCAGACCCGGGGCTCGTAATAATCGTTGTACCCGAGCGGGATTATGCCAAGCTGGAGGTACAAATTCCAGTAATTGGTAAACGTACATTGGTTCTGAAGGCTTACCGACAGGCTTTTAAAGTCGCCGGGCTTGTAAAGGGAAGTATGCCTCACGGTAAGGTTGGTCGTATTATTGATCAACTTCCATGTGGGCTTGAGGATAAGGTAATACAGGTTAAGCTGGTTCACCACATCATTGTTGTAGAGTAAAAAACCCATGTCGTTGGGATCGTAATGATCGCTGGTTTCCTGCCTGCCTATGTCCCATTGGAATTTCCCGCTGGGCTTTGAAAAAGAGATCACATACAGGTGGCCGAACACAGGCTGGGTGTTCACCTGGTAAAGCTGGCTTACGTTAAGCCTTCCAAATACCGAGAACGTATTCTTCTTATTGCTGATACTGCTTTCAAAGCCCGTGACATTGGCCGAATAGGTTCTGTCGGGGATCCAGTAATTGGTGTTGATGAGAGTGACATACGAATGGTTCTTCAGGTTCTGATCCACCACGAGTACGTTATAATTGGTAAACGGCTGGGTCATCAGCTTCCGGCTGGTCCATTTGACAGTATCTTCAAGCGTAGCCCAGGTATTCGTGGTCATGGCATTGAAGAAGCCAATGCCTAATCCTTTCCGGTTACGGCCCGATATCTTTGTGGCATTGATTATTCTTGTTTCATCCGGATTTTTAGTGATGACTTCGGATGACTTCGCTGAGTCATACGCTACATTCCCGTATTTTGGCGGACCGCCTACTCTTCTCGTATAAAAAACATCGCATTTGCTGAACATCTCCGTTGCTTCTGTGAAGAACTGCCGTCGTTCAATATATTTTACCTCAAAAGGTGTCAGGTTTAGGATGATGTCGTCGCTCTGTACCTGTCCGAAATCGGGGATCAGCATCATGTCGAGGGTATAGCTCTCGTTGATGCCGTACCTCAGGTCCATCCCTCCCCTGAACTGGTAGGACCAGCTTTTGGATGCGGGATCTTTCATCACATAAGAAGAGAGGTACGGAACAAATGAAAGCCTGACCGGGGGTTTGATGTTGTTCATCCCCACAAGCCTGCCGTAATATTTGAAAATATTCTGGGTGTTGTTATCCACCCATGACCAGGTTGAATACTCCTGCCTGCGATAGAAATTCCTCCACATATTGATGCCCCACACCTGGTTCTCTATCTTCGGAAACCTCAGTGCCGAAAAAGGTAATTTGATCTCGAGTATCCAGCAGGAATCGTTGATGCTCGTCGCGCTCTCCCATACCGCATCCCACGAAAGATCATTTCCCACCATTGAATACTTGCAGTCGTTCTGAACCCCTGAAGGGTTAACCTTGAACTCGTACATATTCATCTCATCATTATAAGGGAGGATGTCGAATGAGAGATAATCGTTAGCCAGCTGATCAAGCATATCCCGTCGTCCAAGCTGCTTAAAGATACTGTCAGGAAAAGGATCGTACATGATGCCCGCCGCATACAGCGCATCGTCGTCATAGGCAAACCTAACCTCGGTTTTAAACGGAGGTTTAATCCCGTTCCTCGGGTTATATTCCACAAAATCCCCCGCTACAGGCAGGGTCTTCCAGAATGGTTCGTCAAGCTTACCATCAATTTTCGGGGGCTTGCTTATCCTTACAGCCTGTATCGTTTTTCGGGCCAGGAAAGCAGAATCGGGTTGCTTTTTCGGCTGTGCCTGGGAATAGCTGAAGAGCGGGAAAAGGAAGAGGAGAGTGACGAGGATGCAGGATTGAGGACACAGGATAACTGATATCCGATATCCGATATCCGATATCTGGTTTCCGGTTTCATTTTGTCCACCGGTTACAGAATTCCTGCGACTCACTTTCACCTGCAGCTTCAAAATAATCCACTTCTAACCTCAATAACTGTAAAGATAGATGAGAATACAAAATACGGAAAAACAATTAGACGAAACGGGGAATTCAATCGGTAAAGTTCATATTCTGCATTGACACACCAACACATACATCTCGTTCAATCTTTCGACAAAATGCAGGTATCTCTTTGCAAGAAAACGGAAAAAACTCCAGCAAAAAATATCACTTTTCAAAAATTCAGAGATAAAGTAATATAAAGCTTCAGTCTTTATTGATGGTATCACAATTTGCGATACCATAAAATAATGAAATTGTTGACTTTACAATTTGACATTTTGTTCACATATTTGTTAACTTTGCCATGAGCAGAAAGATTGTTTTTTATAAAAAGCACTTTATTGAGTTCTATCTTTCACAAAATCTGAAAGAACAGCAGAGAATGAAGCTATGAAAAGCAAGGTTGACAAGATAAAGGATGCAGGTAATTTCGATGATCTGCTCGATGCCAAGTACGGAGTGATCGGTACGAAAAAAAGGGATGAATTTGAGTATTATTCGAAATCTCAGATGATCGGTGAAATGCTGAAGGAGGCCCGCTCATATGCGGGAATGACCCAGGACGATCTTGCACGTAAAACGGGAACGAAGAAAAGTTATATATCCAGGGTTGAAAACGGGAAAATAGATATTCAGTTATCTACTTTGTTCAAAATTATTGAGGACGGGCTTGGAAGGCAGATCAATCTGATAATCATTTAATATTCCCGGATGGATAAGTGGATCACAAAATAAAAGCGAAAAGCGAGTGGCGAAAAGCGAAATTTTCGCTTTTCACTTTTCGCCTTTCGCCTTTATCCTACATCCCGTACATCTCTATGATCTCCTGCTTCGTCTTGCCAAGAATGTTATACTTCCTGCCGACTTTTCTGAATGCCTCAAGAGCTTTTTCAAGATGATGGATCTCATGGCCTGCCGAGATCTGGGTGCGTATCCTGGCCTGTCCCTGGGGAACAACCGGGAAGAAGAACCCTATCGCGTAAATACCTTCATTATAAAGGTCTTTCGAAACATCCTGCGAAAGCTTCGCATTAAACAGCATCACCGGGACAATGGGGGTGTCGCCATCCTTGATGATAATCCCGGCTTCGGTAAGACCTTTGCGCCAGAACGCAGTATTTCTTTCGAGCTTGTCGCGTCTTTCGGTGGTAGCCGAAAGGATCTCAAGGACCTTGATCACGCCTGCAACAACAGGAGGCGCAATGGTATTTGAGAAGAGATATGGGCGGGCTTTTTGCCTGCACATTTCGACCAATTCCTTACGGCCCGAAACACATCCGCCGGATGCTCCGCCTAATCCTTTTCCGAAGGTGGTAGTGATCACATCCATCTTACCCATCACCCCGCATTTTTCATGCGTGCCCCGCCCGGTTTTGCCGATAAATCCGCTGGCATGCGATTCGTCGCAGAACAGCATGGCATCGTATTTTTCGCAAAGCGCCGCCATCTGGTCCAGCTTCGCTGTATCCCCATCCATTGAAAACACACCGTCGGTGATCACTATCTTCTGCCGCTTGTCGCTGTGCAGCTGGAGTTTCTCTTCGAGGTGAGCCATGTCGGAATGCTTGAATGTGTCGTGCATAGCGCTGCAGAGACGGATACCGTCGATGATCGAAGCATGGACAAGGCGGTCTGAGATCATGACATCGTCCTTCGTGAGGATGGCTTCAAAAACGCCTGCATTCGCATCCATACATGATGGAAACAGGATGGTGTCCTCAGTGCCTAAGAATTCCGTCACCATTTTTTCGAGTTTCTTGTGGATGTCCTGGGTACCACAGATGAATCGTACGGAAGACATGCCATACCCGTGGGAGTCGAGGCCTTCATGTGCCGCTTTGACCACGTCGGGATGGCTTGATAAACCGAGGTAATTATTTGCGCAAATGTTGATGACCTTCTTGAGCGCAGCTCCTTCAGGGAATTCAACTTCAATGTCGGCTGCCTGGGCCGAATGAATGTAACGTTCCTGTTTGAAAAGTCCGGCGTCTTTCAATCCGGCAAGGATTTCAGTATACATTCCGCGGGTTTTGTCATTATAAGCCATATGACCTCCTTTTATTTAGTGAATTCCTCAACCAGGGTGCAGATCTTGTTCACCGAGTCAAAAGCTTCAGGTGTGGCTTTATCATCGGGAATCGAGATCTTGTATTTGTTTTCGAGGAAGCGTTTCAGCGATACCATCGAAAAGCTGTCGACAATCCCTCCCGAAATCAAAGGGGTGTCGTACGTAATTTCGCTGTCATCCTCAACATATTCGCGGACCACATACTCCCGCACAACTGATTTCATGTCTTCCATAGTGTGTTCTCCTTTTAGGTTTACTAATTTATTATTTGACGTTTATTTATCGTTGATTTTTTGTGATTCTTTTAAAAGCGAGAAATGAGAAGCGAAAGGCGAAAAGCGAGAGGCGAAATTTTGCTTTTCGCTTTTATTTTTTCGCTTTTCACTTTTCGCCTTTCACTTTTCGCCTTTATTTTTTTGCTTTTCACTTTTTTTTAGTCATTTTCCAACGTTGACGTATCCCCGATCTCCTCTCCCCATTCCTTCGCGTGAAGTATGCGTCGCATGATCTTTCCGCTGCGGGTTTTGGGCAGGGTGTCGATGAACTCGATCTCCTGCGGCATGGCCAGGGGCGATAGTTTTTTCCTGACGAAGTTCATGATCTCGAGGTCCAGATCCTTGCTGGCCACGAAACCGGGTTTCAGGGTAACAAAAGCTTTCACGACTTCCATATTCACAAAGTCGGGCTTCGCGACCACTGCTGATTCGGCAACGGCAGGATGTTCAAGAAGAGCCGATTCGACTTCAAAAGGGCTTACAAGGTGGCCTCCTGTATTGATCACGTCATCGTCGCGCCCCACAAACCAGAAATAGCCTTCGCTGTCAATGCTTGAACGGTCGCCGGGCAGATACCATCCGTTCCTGAATTTTTTCTTATAGGTCTCTTCATTACGCCAGTAGGTCCGCATCATCGAAGGCCAGCCGGGCTTAAGCGCAATCAGCCCCACCTTGCCAGGACTATTGAAAGGTTCATATGTATCGGCATCAATGACGGTAGCAGTTATTCCCGGGAAAGGTTTGCCCATCGAACCTGGTTTTATTTTCATGCCGGGAAAATTGGTGATCATGATGCTTCCTGTTTCAGTCTGCCAGTAAGTATCAAGAAAGGCTTTTCCGAACACCTTTTCGCTCCAGATCACGGCTTCGCTGTTCAGAGGTTCGCCCACCGAAGCAAGATGTCTCAGTGAAGAAAGATCGTATTTCTTTATGACTTCATCCCCGGCTTTCATCAGTGAACGGATCGCTGTAGGAGCCGAATACCACATGCTGATCTTATGCTTTTCAATAAACCTGTACCAGTTGTCGGCCGAAAACCCTGCATCCAGAACACATTGGGTTACCCCGTTGCTGAATGCGCCTATGATCCCGTATGATGTACCGGTTACCCATCCGGGGTCGGCTGTACACCAGTAAATGTCATCATCCTGCAGATCAAGCACCCACTTCGAGGTCAGGTACTGTGATATCAGGCTGTAATGAACATGCTTTACACCCTTTGGCTGGCCTGTTGTTCCTGAAGTATAATGTAAAACGGATGGCGACTCGGCTAAAGTCGGATGGATCTCGAAATTCTCAGGCTTTGGTGCTCTGTCCATGTCAAAAGCAACTTCTCTTTCGCCCAGCGGCTTCGCCGGATCGGCATCCACGATGATGATATGCTTGATATAAGGCATCTTGTCGAGGATCTTCCTCACCTTCGGGGCATGCTTGCGCTGGGTGATTATCGCCGTGGTCTGGGCATTGTCAAGGCGGACGATCAGTGATTCGTCGCCAAAAGCAGAGAATAGCGGCTGAACAATAGCGCCTGTTTTCAGCACCCCCAGGAATCCGATATACAGCTCGGGGATCTTGTCCATGAACAGGCAAACCCTGTCTTCAGGCTGTATGCCCAGGTCGCGAAGGAACTGCCCTACTGCATTCGAAGTAAGCCGCAGTTCGTTATAGGTGTAACGTTTTTCCTGCCCTGCAGAACCTTCCCAGATCAGGGCAGGCTTATCGGCTTTTCCAAGCTTACAAATACGGTCGGAACAATACCAGCCGATGTTGATCACGTTACCAGGCTGGTAATCAAGTTCTTTTTCAGCAATACTCCAATCAAAGTTTTTAATCCTTTCGTCGTAGGAAATAATGTTCGACATGTTTGGCAGAGGGTTTTGGGGTTAATATTTAAAAGCGAGTAGCGAAAGGCGAAAAATAAAAGCGAAAAGCGAGAAGCGAAAAGCGAAATCTGACTCTTTTTTCGCTTTTCACCTTTCGCCTTTCGCTTTTTGTTTGATTCTTCTATTCACTTTCAATGATCACTACCGCGGTTGTTAATTCCTTAACATGCGATAAAGATACATGAATTTTTGAAAATCCCTCTTTTTCGGCTAATTCTTTTGCCTTGCCTGTCAACCTTATATGGGGCTGGCCAAGTTCATCATGATAGATGTCAATATCGGCAAACCGTATGCCGAACCTCCAGCCTGTTCCAATGGCTTTCATCAGCGCTTCCTTCGCCGAAAAACGCGCTGCATAATGCTGGTATTTGTTCCTGTTTTTGGTTTCGCAGTATGCGATCTCACCCTCTGTGAATATCTTGTCGCGAAACCCGATGTCACGCTCCATCACTTTCTGGATGCGTGCACATTCTATTATATCGATTCCGGTCCCGTAGATCATGTCCTGATTGTTATTCCGGAATGTTCTGCCGGGACTGCTGCGATGTATGTCTGCCTGCTGCCGTTCAAATTGCTCCGAGTTTTTTACCGACTTTCCTGAACTTGTCCAGGGCAAAACCTATCTGCTCCAGTGAATGGGCGGCGCTGACCTGCACCCTGATACGGGACTTACCCTTGGGGACTACGGGATAATAAAATCCAATGACATAAACACCTTCTTCAAGAAGTGCATTGGCAAACTCCTGCGATAATTTCGCATCGTTTGGAAGATGTCCGAACAATACAGGGACAATTGGATGTATCCCGTCGACTATCCTGAATCCCGCATCCTGCATCCCCTTCCTGAACAGCTGGGTGTTTTCGAACAGCTTGTCTCTCAATGAAGTGGTTTCCGACAGCATCTTGAGTACCTCAAGGGTTGCTCCTGTGATCGCCGGTGCCAGGGTATTTGAAAAAAGATAAGGGCGAGACCGCTGCCTGAGCAGTTCGACGATCTCTTTTTTGGCTGAAATGCATCCGCCGGAAGCTCCTCCGAGAGCCTTCCCGAAGGTGGTCGAAATGATATCCACCCTGCCCTGGGCATTACAGTGTTCGACTGTCCCTCTTCCTGTTTTTCCTACAAATCCCGTTGCATGCGAATCGTCAACCATCACCAGTGCATTGTATTTCTCCGCCAGGTCGCAGATCTTATCCACCTTCGCGATGATGCCATCCATCGAAAACACACCATCGGTGACGATGAGTTTGAACCTGGCTTCGCTTGCATCCTGGAGGACTTCCTCGAGGTCTTCCATATCGTTGTTCTTGTACCTGAACCTCTGTGCTTTGCAAAGCCTTACCCCGTCGATGATGGAAGCATGGTTCAGTTCGTCGCTGATGATCGCGTCCTGCTCCCCGAGAAGGGGTTCGAACACCCCGCCGTTGGCGTCGAAAGCCGAGGAATACAGGATTGTATCTTCCATCCCCAGGAATTCGCTCAGCTTGGCTTCGAGGTCTTTATGGATCTTCTGCGTACCGCAGATGAAGCGCACGCTCGACATGCCGTAGCCGTACCTGAAGAATGTCATATTGGCCCCGGCCATGGTCCTGGGATCGTTCGACAAACCCAGGTAATTGTTCGCGCAGAAATTGAGGACCTTCCTGCCATTGGTCATGATCTCAACTCCCTGGGGAGTCGTGATGACCCTTTCGGTTTTATATAAACCATCATTCCTGATTCCTTCAATTTGCTTTTCAAGATGCTGTTGAAATTTACCGTACATGTAATGAAAATTTAAATTTAATCTCTCCGGGATTATTCCCTCCCTCAGGACAGAATCCTGTCCGGGGTTAAGCTGAGGTTAATGCCGGTTTAATGTCTCCCTGTAAATTCCCCTTAGCTCGCTGCGGAACCCGGGTCCGGGGTTTTCCCCAGGGTTCATAAGATATAATTGGCGTAAAATTACATAAAATACTCATCGGATGGCTCTCAGGTTTAAGGACCTGAGTTTAGGCGAAAGCTTAGCTGTGACCAGCACTACAAGCAGTGTCATCCCGCCTCCGAAAATCACCGAGGCGACGAGGCCCATGATCTTTGCGGCAAGGCCTGATTCAAAGGAACCTATTTCATTCGAAGAGCCTATGAAAATTGAATTCACCGAGGCCACTCTTCCCCTCATCTCATCCGGGGTCACGAGCTGCATCGTGGTGGCCCTGATCACTACACTGATGTTGTCAAACATCCCGCTCATCATCAGCAGTGCAAAAGAAAGATAATAATTTTTTGAAATGGCAAACAGTATGATTGAAATCCCGAAGCCGGCGACACTGATAAACAGGGACTTCCCTGCCCTGACCATCGGAGGTTTATGGGCAAGGATTGCGCCCATAATCACAGCTCCCGCCATGGGTGCCGACCTCAGGAAGCCCAGTCCCTGCGGGCCTGTATGCAATATTTCGGCTGCAAATACGGGTAACATGGCCACGGCTCCCCCGAACAGCACTCCAAACATATCGAGCGACATGGCCCCCAGCAATATCTGGTTTTTGAATACGAATTTCAGTCCGCCCGACAACCTGTGCATCAGGGTCTCGCCTTTTTCAACCACAGGCGCCGGCCTGTTCTTCACAAACAAAAGCAGTACCAGCGAAAGGAAAAGGAAGAGGAGCACACTCAGATAAGCGGCCCTTACACCAAAGAATCCGTAGACCATCCCGCCCACAGCCGGGCCGGTGATCGCGCCTATATGCCATATCATCGAGTTCCATGTGGATGAATTGGTGTAGAGATGCCGCGGCACCAGCTGGGCCATCAGCGCAATGATCGCAGGATAAAGATACGCCCTTGCAACGCCCGATACAGCCACTACCAAATAGATAGGGAGAACGCCCGTTTTTTCGAGTATCCCGAACGAAGGTATCGTAAAGAGAAGGAGGGCAAGGGTTCCGCAGACAAAGAGCAGCATGAACCAGGTAATGATCTTCTTACGGTTATACTTATCCGCTGCATTCCCGGCAAACAAAGCTGAAGCTATGTTCGGCAGGGCTTCTGCCAAACCGATAAGCCCGAGGGCAAAAGGATCTTTCGTGATCTGGTAGACCTGCCATCCAACAATGATGCTTTGCATCTGGAAGGCGATGGTGGCAAAAAAACGGAAACTCAGGAACAGCCGGAAGTCTCTTACGCGCAATACCGCGTAAGCATCATGTTTCTCAGGATAATTATCCAATGGGCCTATTCTTCGTCGGTCTCCTGGTCTTCGTATGCCTTCAGCAGTTTATCCTGTATATCGGAAGGAACCTGTGCATACTCGTTAAATTTCATGCTGTATGTGGCACGGCCGCTGGTGATGGAACTGAGCGCGGTGGAATACCTGTTCAGTTCGGCCAGGGGTACCCTTGCAATGATCTTCTGGAACCCTGCTTCGCTGTCCATGCCCATGATGATGGCCCTGCGTCCCTGGAGATCGGTCATGACTTCTCCCATTTTATCTTCGGGTACCAGAACTTCCACATCGTAGATAGGCTCGAGGATCTTCGGGCCTGCATTTTTAAAGGCTTCCTTGAATGCGGCACGGCCTGCAAGCTTGAAAGAGATTTCATTGGAATCTACGGGGTGCATTTTACCGTCGTAAATGTTGAAGACGATGTCGCGGGCATAGGAACCTGTGAGAGGGCCTTCTTCCATTTTCTCCATGACGCCTTTCAGGATAGCCGGCATGAAACGTGCATCAATGGCGCCGCCAACGATACAATTATGCATTACAAGCTTACCACCCCATTCGAGATCAATGGGATCCCTGCCGCGGATGGGGAACTCGGTCTGGTCAGCCATACCTTCCTTGTAAGGCTGTATCATCATATGCACCTCACCGAACTGGCCTGATCCGCCTGATTGTTTCTTGTGGCGGTACATTGATTTTGCCGACTTCGTGATGGTCTCGCGGTAAGGGATTTTCGGAGCAAGATATTCAATGGGAATTTTTTCGAGATTTTCGATGATCCATTTTGTAAAGTTGAGCTGAAGTTCGCCCTGTCCCTGGAGGATAAGCTGCTTCAGTTCCCTGGAGTATTCAAACAGCAGGGTGGGATCCATCCTGGCAAGTTCATTGATAGCAGCTCCAAGCTTCTCATCATCATTTGCACTCTTTGTCTTTACTGCAACCCGGAACTTAGGTTCGGGATACATCGTAGGTTCAATGATATCGTCGGGATTCTTTATCGAATTCAGGGTATTTCCGGTATGTACATTCTTCAGCTTGATCGTAGCTCCCAAATCGCCAGGCATGAACTTCTCAACCTTTTCACGGTTCTTCCCGTTGACGACGAAAAGTTGGGATACTCTTTCCTTCGTATGGTGGCGGCTGGGGTTGATCATATCCTGTGTCTCGACGACTTCGCCGGAGTATACCTTGAAGTAAGATATCTCCCCGATATGTGCTTCAATGGACGTCTTGAAAATGAAAAGTGCAGTAGGATCGGAAGACTTGAAGTTAAGCTGTTTCCCATCGGTGGTTTTGGCTCCCGGCATTTCATCGGGGGCAGGAACAGAGCCGGCGATGAACTCAAGCAGCCTGCCAACGCCCATATCCTGTTTCGCACAGATGCAGAGAACAGGGAACATACTGCGAGAGATCAGGCCGATCTTGATGGCCTTGTTGATTTGTTCTTCCGAAAGCGTTCCCTTTTCGAAAAATTCTTCCATCAGCTTTTCATCCTTCGATGCAAGCTCTTCGATCAATGATGCCTGCATCTCTTCGGCCTTGTCCTTCTCTGATGCCGGGATATCGCTGATCTCGGGTTTCCCTCCGCCGGCCGGATATTTGTACATCTTCATCTTCAGAAGGTCGATGAAGGAATTGAATCCCAGTCCTGCGTTTACAGGGTACTGGACGGGAGTGACGTTACTGCCGAAACGTGCCTTCAGGTTACGAAGGGTCTCGTCATAGTTGGCATGCTCCAGGTCGAGGTGGTTCATCGCAAAGATCACCGGCTTGCCGGCTTTGTTTGCCCAACGCCAGGTAATCTCGGTTCCAACTTCAACTCCGTTCTGCGCATTCAACACCATCACCGCTGTATCGGCTACCCTAAGGCTGCCGATCACCTCCCCGATGAAATCGTCAAAACCCGGGGCATCCAGTATGTTGATCTTTTTGTTATCGTAAAGGCTGTATAATAAGGAAGAGCTTACCGAAGCCTGTCGCTCCAGTTCGATCGGGCGGTAATCTGAAATTGTGTTCTTATCGTCGACTGTGCCGCGGCGATTAATGATTCCTCCTTCAAACACCATCGCTTCAGCTAAAGTGGTTTTTCCTGTTTTCGTGCCTCCTATGAGCACGATGTTACGGATCTCATTGGTTTGATAAACCTTCATGTGTGGTAGTTTATTCTGTTTTTATGATGAAAATGATAATTTTCAGAAAAGGCCTGCAAAGTTATAAATAAGGTTGGAATATTCAAAGAGACAGGGATATATAAATGGCGAAAAGCGAAAAGCGAACGGCGAAATTAATATGAATCCTGCATCTTGAATGATTGCGGATGAGGTTTCGCGAGGGCTCAGACGACTTCCGCTTTGATCATGCTCCACCGCTCTTTGTCCATCTTTGATCCGATAAATTCAATCACGTTTCCCGATAAGATGGAACCGTACTCCCCGCAGGTTTTCAGGGATTTGCCTGCCGACAGGCCGTAAAGAAACCCGCTTGCATACAGATCACCTGCCCCGGTCGTGTCGACAGGTTGCACATTGATCACCCCGATATCCCATGTTGCCTCCCCGCTCCTGATCATCGACCCCTTGCTCCCAATCTTCACAACAGCGATCTTCACTTTCGAGGCGATCTCGTTGAGGGCCATGCGGGGCTCCAGCCCGGTAAGGGCCTTCGCTTCTTCCTCATTGGCAAAAACGATATCAATATATTTTGTTATGATCTCATTGAGGAAATCCCTGTTGGCCTCCACAACATTGTAACTGCAAAGGTCGATAGCTGTGATGAGGCCGGCTGACTTCGCTTTTTCAGCGACGGTGCTTACGAGCTTGTGGTCCTGTACCAGGAAGCCTTCGATCAGGATATAATCGTAATCGGCATACCTGAAACTGTTCACGAATTCCATTGAGAACTCCGCGGATGCTCCAAGATGCGTCGCGAAAGTCCTTTCAAAATCAGGGGTTACCAGGGCAACCACCCTTCCAGTTTCGTTTTTACTGTGGACCATGTGCAGGTCCACCCCGGCATTGACCATATCCCTTACAAAATGCCCTCCGATCTCATCCTCACCTACAACACCGATGAAACCCGACTTTGCACCAAGCATCCCAAGGCCATGAATCGTATTTGCCGCAGATCCCCCGGCCGATTGTGACTTTTCGTATGCCCTGACCCTTTCAAGCACCTGGCCCGAACGCAACTTATTGACCAGCTGCATACTTCCTTTCGGAAGCCCGAGCTCCTCCAGAATGCTATCGTTGTCAATAGGTATCATGATGTCTACCAGGGCATTGCCGATTCCGAGGATCTTTTTCATAAGAGTGTTTATTAAAGGTGAAAGGCGAGTAGCGAGAAGCGAAATTTAATTTCATTTCACCTTTCACTTTTCGCTTTTCGCTTTTCCCTGCAAAAGTATACAATTTCCCTTCATTTCTCTGCATTTACTAATTCAATCTCTCCTGAACGCAACCAATTTCAAGCCCTCCCGTATAACCAATAAAATTAAGGCATGAAAACACTGAGATTTCTGATGATAGCCCTTCTGTTTACCTCCTTTTCAGTAGAAAGTTACGCTCTGATCGACGATTGTCCATGTCGCAGAAGGGTTGTGAAGAAAGTAGTTAAGCCAAGGCCAATATATAAAGCTCCTGTAAAGAGGTTTGGGATCTTTAATGATATCCCATATATACCCGAAGACATTGGCTGCAGGAGGCCCGGCATCCAGCAGGTCGTCAGTTACCAGATTAAGGTAATGCCGAATCCCGTTCAAAAGAACCTGAATGTGATCTCCTTCCTTGAATATTCAGGAATTGTTAAGATAGAACTCTTTACCTGTGAAGGCAAACTAATTACCACCCTGATGAATGAATACTGGGAAAGCGGAACCAATGTGCGTTGTTTCAACCTTGAAGGCAAAGTTAAACGCGGAATAGCCTATGTTAAGTTAACTGCAGGAACAGTAAGACAGGTTGAAAAGATTTTTGTTTTGTAACAGACCATCAATCAATTAAAACCACAAACAAAAACCGGTACCTTTGCAGGGCCGGTTTTTTTATGCCGGGATGTAATATTCTTCTTTTATTCTCGTTTAATTAGACTGATTCAAAATAAAATTGATTATGTTGGCGGATTGCGGATTGGTTTAATCTTTTATTTTTATGCTTCGAATATTATTATTTATCATAATCTTATCGTCTTTCTGCCTGACCGGATGCAGCCAGGGGAACAAAAGCGATGAACAGCAAAACAAAGTAACTATGGAATTCAAAAAACTTACACCCGAAGAAGAGAACGTTATAGTGAACAAAGGGACGGAGAGGCCTTATAGCGGAAAATATGAAAGCTTCACAGGGAAAGGAACATATGTTTGCAAGCGTTGCGGAGCTCCTTTGTACCGCTCGGAGGATAAGTTCGACGCAGGTTGCGGCTGGCCAAGTTTCGATGATGAAATCCCGGGAGCTGTAAAAAAACAGACCGACGCCGACGGCATCCGTACCGAAATCCTCTGCGCCAGATGCGGGGCCCACCTCGGGCATTTATTCAAAGGCGAAGGACTGACGCCGAAAAACACCAGGCATTGCGTGAATTCGATCTCTATGGATTTTATCCCGGCAACATCACAAACTGCCGTAAAACAACAATCTGCCACAGATACTGCGATTTTTGCTGGAGGCTGTTTCTGGGGTGTCGAATACTATATGATGAAGATCAAAGGAGTGATCAGTACCACCGTTGGATATACGGGCGGGCATACCGAAAACCCAACCTATGAGCAGGTTTGCGCAGGAAACACGGGACATTACGAAGCCATTGAAGTGGTGTTTGATCCATCCAAAACGACTTATGAAGACGTTGCAAAATTGTTTTTCGAGATCCATGACCCTACCCAGTGGAACCACCAGGGACCTGACAGGGGTGAACAATACCGCTCAGCGGTGTTTTACAGGAACCAAAATCAGAAGGACATCACCGAAAAGCTCATCTCGATACTTAAAAAGAAAGGGTATAATGTGGTGACTGAAGTAAAGCCTGCAGGTAAATTCTGGAAAGCCGAGGACTACCACCAGGATTATTATAATCACAAGGGCAGTGAGCCATACTGCCATGGATTTGTGCAGAGGTTCTGAGGCCTGTTTTGGCGGTGTATTTTATTTAAGGAATTGCAAATAATTCTCCGGACTAACAGTTTCAAAGCTATAGTCAGGATAGGCCATGCGAAAGGTTTTCGGGATACGTGCCAGCTTCCGGGGACTCCATTTGAATTCAAAAGCACTGAACCTTCCGTCTTTCTCCTCAACATAATCGATTTCCTGCTGTTGCGTTGTTCGCCAGAACCAGGGATTGACAAACATGTTCCTGTATTTCAATAGTTTGAAGCGTTCACTTACCATGAAATTTTCCCATAATGCGCCTTTATCTGTTCTGAGATTCATCGTAGAGAAATTAGCTATCAGGGCATTCCTGACTCCGTTATCTATAAAATAAATCTTCCTTCTTTTTTTCAGTTCATTCCTCACATTCCGGCTTAAAGCCCGTAACCTGAAAATTACAAAAGCCTGCTCAAGCATATAAATATATCGTTCAATCGTAACCGGATCAGCCCTTACGATCTGCGCAAGTTCATGAAATGAAACTTCAGATCCAAGTTGTAAAGCCAGCGCCTCAAGCAACTGATTGAGCATTTCCGGTCTGCGTAAATCCCTGAAGGTAAGAATGTCTTTGTAAAGATAACTGCTGGTTATACTTTTCAGGGTTTGAAGTACATTCTCAGGCTTAGTCACTACTTCTGGATACATGCCATACAGCAAACGGTTTTCAAGTTGCCGTTTTTCCTCCTCCTCCCCATGGTACAGAACCATCTCCGAAACTGAAACAGGGTAAAGATAAAACTCCAGTTTCCTGCCGGTCAGAGGCTCCAATATTTTATTGGCAAGTTCAAATGAAGATGAGCCGGTAGCTATCAGCTGAACGTTTTTTATTTTGTCAATGATCAGCTTAATCGTAATTCCAATATTTTCAATACGTTGTGCTTCGTCAATCATCACAATCTCATAGCCGGAAAAGAGTGTTTTTAACTGGCTCGATGTCACATTTGTCAACTTATGCCTTGTATCCGGCTCGTCCCCATCAAGCAATAATATTTTTGATTCCACTGATTTTCTGAGCATTTCGATCAGAGTAGTCTTTCCAGACTGCCGGGGGCCGTATATAATGATCGCCTTCTGCCTGAATAAATTATCTTTAATTGATTGAAATATCTGACGCCGAATCATACTTAATTTTTTATCAAATATAATACATTTCGGATTGTATTCATAATATATTATGATATTTTTTGATTATAATCCTGTAAATAGCAAAAAAATACCCGGAAGTTCGTTCTGCCAGGTATTTTTTTTGGAAAGATTTTTTATTTGCTCGCTCCGGCTAACTGGGGAACCTTGATATTGTCTTTCATGCCAAGGCCTGAAACGATCTGGATATTGATCCCGTCGGAAAGCCCGGTTTTAACAAATTTCTTTTCGAATTTCTGGGGGCCGGTTTCAATTTCCACATAAGCCGAATCCCCCTCAAACTGTAACAGGCTTTCCTTGATAGCCATCACATTTTCAGCCTTTTGCAGCACGATATCCGCATTCGCGCTATACCCTGAACGGATGAATTGGTTGTTCTTAAGCACCACATCGGCCTTGATCTCGAACTGCACAGCGCCGTTTTCAAGCACGCCCTTCGGAGAGATGTATTTAAGTATAGCCGAAAAGGTGTCATTTTCAATAGCCCCCACGGTCAGCGAGAGGTTCATGCCAGGTTTGATCTTACCCACTTCGGTTTCGTCAAGCTTTCCCTGGAAGATCATGTCACCCACATCAGCAACTGAAGCAATCGTAGTGCCTGCATTGAAAGTGTTGGTCTCGATCACCGAAGAGCCCACTTTCACCGGGACATCCAGCACCATACCGCTTATGGTTGAACGGATGAGCGTATTGGTGGTCTTCCCTGATTTTTTGTTCACGCCTTCGCGAATGAGCTCGAGGTTGGCTTCGGCTGCATCAACTTCCTGCTTCGCATTTTTATAGGCAATGTCGGTTTGCTGGTTCTCAGCCTCTGCAATGACTCCCTGCTGAAAAAGCTTTTGCTTGCGGTCGTAATTCATCTTCGCATCGTCCTGGGCGATCTTCGCCCTTTCAAGCCTGGCTTCAGCATTATTAAGGTTGACCAGGTCGGGGATGATGCGGACTTTCGCGATGATGTCGCCTGAAGTGACCTTCTTCCCTGCTTCCACGTAGATCTCTTCGACGATGCCCGAGACCTGTGGTTTTATTTCGATCTCCTTACGGGGGATGACCGATCCCGTAGCTACTGTCTTTTTCACAATATTGGTCATAAACGCCTTGTCGGTCTTGAAAACCACGGGTTTTTCTTTCGATTTGTTATAGAGGTAAAAAATAGTGGCCACAAAGAGGGCGAGAATGATTACCAGTAGTGAGATTCGGAGTATCTTTTTCATTTTTCAACAGTATTTAATAATTGCACATTATAAAAGCGAGAAGCGAAAGGCGAAAAGTTAAAAGCGAGAAGCGAAAAGCGAAAGGCGAAAGGCGAAAGGCGAAAAGTTAAAAGCGAGAAGCGAAAAGCGAAAGGCGAAAGGCGAAAGGCGAAAGGCGAAAGGCGAAAGACGAAAAGTTAAAAGCCTGAAGCGAGAAGCGAAAGGCGAAAGGCGAAAAGTTAAAAGCCTGAAGCGAGAAGCGAAAGGCGAAAGGCGAAATAAGAACTGAATTTCGCTTTTCGCTTTTTGCCATTTTGCTTTTTGTTTATTCATATCGTAATGCATCTATAGGTTTCACCGACACCGCTTTACGTGCCGGCACCATGCCTGCAAACGCCCCGGCGACCACGAGGATTGCAAGGGAAGTTATTGCTACATTAAAGTTAATTCCGGGATGCAGGAACATTTCCGTATTGGCTCCTGATTTGTCAAGCAGGTAATTGATCAGCTCCAGGAGGCCCACACCCAAGGTCAGTCCGAAGTAACCCGAAAAGGTTGTAAGCACAACTGATTCGGTGATGATCTGGCTGATGACAATCCGGGGTGTGGCGCCAAGGGCTCGTTGTATGCCGATCTCTTTCGTCCTTTCCTTGACTACCACCAGCATAATATTGCTTACCCCGATCACGCCTGCCAGGAGTGTCCCGATACCTACGATCCATACCAGTATCCTGATCCCTAAGAACAGGCCTACCATTTTTTTGTATTCTACTTCGAGGTTGAAATGACCTATAGCTGCATCGTCAGTTGGCGAAATGGCATGTCTTTTCTTTAATACCTTGATGGCTTTTTCTTCCACTATTGCAACCGGGATGCCGTCTTTCGATGTGATATTGAAAAAGCCGATGGCATCTCCCATGTTATATGTTTTCTGGCAAGTTGTAAAAGGCATATGGATCCGCTGGTTATCAAAACTGGCCGCCTCCCCCGTGCGTTTTGATTTGAACAGGCCCACCACCTTGAAATACACCCCGTTGATCTGGATATACTGGTTGACCGGGTTCTCGTCTTTTTCAAACAGAAGTTCTTTAACCCTTAGGCCAATGACGACGATCTTCCGTTTTTCCTTAAGGTCGAGTTCATTGATAAACCTGCCTTGCAGAAGGTTGACCGGGTCGATGCTGTCGAACACAGGATAATCGCCGAATATCTGGAAGCTTCCTGATTTCAGTCCGCGGATCACGTTGCTGGCACCGTTAAACCCGCCCACGTTGGTACGCGGAGCCAGGTATTTTATTTCGGGGATCGCTTCATCCAGCGCTCTTACATCCGAATTCTCATAATCAAATCGCCTTCCCCTCGTAAATCCTTTGTAAGGAACTGAAGTCTGTTGTGCCCAGATGAATACGCTGTTGGTAGCCATATCACCGAAGTTCTGGGATATTCCGTTCTTCAGGCCATCGCCCGAACCCATCATGATCACGAGCATGAAAATGCCCCAGAACACGCCAAAAGCGGTAAGAAAAGTCCTGAGCTTGTTCTTGCTCAGTACGTGATAAATTTCCTGCCACCTGTCTAAATCGAACATTTTATTTTTTCGCTTTTCACTTTTCGCTTTTATTCGCACTAATTATTCATTTCTATTGTGTGCTCATTTCGGCTGCGCCGAACGCTTTTATTCCTCCCTCAGTGCTTCTATCGGCCTTATCGCCGCTGCCTTGATGGCCGGGAAGAAGCCTGCAAACGCCCCGGCAATGATCAGTAATACCGTGGCTCCCAAGGCAATTGCAAGATTGGCTTCAGGGTTCCTGAAAAAGTCAGAAGGCGGAATGTTCCTGGAGATCAGCTCCAGCAGCCCCACCCCGAGGACCAACCCGATATACCCGGCAAATCCCGTGATCAGAATGGCTTCCTGCATGATCAGGCCAATGACGGAACCGGGGGTTGCACCCAGCGCCTTCCTGATCCCGATTTCTTTAGTCCTTTCCTTTACAGATATCATCATAATATTGCTCACGCCGACAATCCCCGCGATGATCGTTCCGATGCCGATGATCCAGATAAACAGCCTGATGCCGGTAAAAAGGGCGTTAAACCTGCGCACATCCTCGCTTTTATTCATAATATCGATGGCCCTGGGGTCATCGGGGGAGAATGTATGTGACCTGGCGAGGGTCATTTTTGCTTTTTTAAGCATCGCGTCGGCTTCTTCAGGACTTGCGGCTCCTGTTGTGAAGGATATCTGGTTGATGACATTACTGGTATAAAATACTTTCTGCGCAGTGGTGATCGGGATGTAGATCCTTTTCTGTTCGTCGTCTCCCCTTCCGAAGTCGCGGAAGATCCCGATGACCTTGAAGGGCACACCTTTGATGTTGATGTATTTTTCCAATGCAACAGTATCTCTTCCCTTGAACAGCTGGGATTTGACTTTTTCACCGATGGCTGCCACTTTCCTGCACTCCCTGATGTCGATCTGGTTCAGGAACCTGCCTTGCAGAACCTGTACCTCCTTAATATAGCCGTAATCGGGATGACTGGGAGAGACGAAGAAAGTACCGTATTCGTTCTTGTTCGAAACCAGGACGTTTCCCATGTAAAGTCTGGCTGAGATGCGGTCATATCCTTTGATGGATGTTTTGATCAGCTTATAATCCTGGTCGGTGAACTTGATCTCCCTTCCGGTCTTCAGTCCTTTGTACTGAACACTGGTTACTCCGCTGCTGATCCATATCCCGTTTAATGCGCCGCCTTTGAATTCTTCCTTCACCCCGTTTTCGAGGCCGTTCCCGGATCCCAGCAGGATGATTAGCATGAAAATACCCCAGGCCACGGCAAATCCCGTGAGGAAGGTCCTTAATTTATTCTTCCTGATGGTACTGTAAATTTCCTGCCAGCGGTCGAGAGAGAACATGGTTAATTCTTAATGATTTCCGTGATCATGCCATCTGTGATCCTGATGGTCTTCTGTGTCCTTTTTGCAATGTCGTGTTCGTGAGTAACAATAAGCATTGTAATATTCTCATTTTTATTGATGTCGGTAAGTATATCCATGACCTCCTGGGATGTCACGGAATCCAGGGCTCCTGTGGGCTCGTCGGCAAGGATTACCTTAGGTTTCGCGATCAGGGCCCGGGCGATAGCCACCCTCTGTTTCTGTCCGCCTGAAAGTTCATTTGGCAGATGATGGGCCCAATCCTTCAGGCCCATCCTGTCAAGAAATTCCATGGCTATCGCATTTCTCTTTTTACGTTTAACATTCTGATAATAAAGAGGTAACGCTACATTTTCCATGGCATTTTTAAAAGAAACCAAGTTGAACGACTGAAACACAAACCCTAAAAACTTATTCCTGAGCATCGCGGCTTTACGTTCGTTCAGGTTCTCGATCCTGACCCCGTTCAGTATGTATTCCCCGTGGTCGTGGTTATCAAGGATCCCGAGGATATTCAGGAGAGTTGATTTCCCTGATCCTGAAGCGCCCATCACCGAGATCATCTCGCCGGCATCGACTTTAAGGTCAATGCCCTTCAGAACATGCAGTTTATTATTTCCAGTGATGTAGGTTTTATGAATATTACTGATATCTACCATTGGTAAGCGATTAAGTTCCCATTTCGGGGACAGCAGATATAAGACTCATTTTTCAGGTCAGGGTTACATTAAAATGAGGATAAAATCCTGTTTTTATACAAGATTGACGGTTTGACCGGTGAAAGGCATTAATTAACCGTCAAGTGTTTACGCTTTTTTTTTGTAAGACTTGGAAATTGCCTGATTTTTTGTAATTTTGCGCCCCTGAATTCCTCCTTAGCTCAGTTGGTCAGAGCATCTGACTGTTAATCAGAGGGTCGCTGGTTCAAGTCCAGCAGGGGGAGCACTACTAGACTGGGCGGCAGTAATGTCGCCTCGTTCTTTTATTGTCAATCTTATTGGTTTCTGCAGTCCCGAACC
>Ga0208102_1000136_pt1 | contig 37302 bp, 33 predicted proteins | sample CryBogmetaGMA17M_FD_184549 | JGI IMG/M metagenome (GOLD analysis project Ga0208102, IMG submission 184549) | Freshwater microbial communities from Crystal Bog, Wisconsin, USA - MA17M (SPAdes) | ecosystem: Environmental > Aquatic > Freshwater > Lake | place: Crystal Bog, Wisconsin, USA...
TCAATCTCATCCGGGCCGGTGGGTTTGCCCTCCATATTAGCCTGGAGCAACTGAGCTGCTTTATTCAGGCTTTTTTCCGGCAGGAGATTCAATTCCAAAAAGTTTTTTCCAATTAGTTCTTCACGCCGGTAACCGATGATCTCTTCGCACTTGCGGTTGCCGTAAAGGAAGGTGCCTTCAAGAGTGCTCATGTAGATGCCATCCGGGGCAAACTCCAGGTAGTTTCTGAACAATTCCTCACTTTCCTTCAGCGCCGTCTCTGCCTGTTTGCGTTGTATGACATGGCCCAGCCGCTCAGCGATTGCCTTGAGCAATTGTCGTTCCTCGATTGAAAAAGGTTCTTGATTGCCCGTCCGCGGATCCTCCAGATAGCATATCTCCACCTGTCCTGCCGGAATGTCATTCACAGTGATTTTGTGAGCCAGCATCCAGGATGTCTTCCGGAAGCGTGCCGTCTGGAAATGCTGTTCTCCCAGCACAATGCAGGCCTCAGCAATTTCGGGAAATTGCCAGGAAACAGGGATGAGCATAACAATTTTCTTTAGTATTTCGTCTAAAGATATTCCCGGTAACTCAATTACGGCCGAGATGCCGTAAAGACAGTTCAGTTCCTTAAGCCGCTCAGTCAGCTCATTCTCTGCCAGCTTGCGGGCGGTGATGTCCGTGATGAAATTTAGCGTTGCTGGTCTTCCTTCCCAATCGATCAGGACAGAACTGATCTCAACCCACTTAATCTGCCCACTCTTGTGGATGGTCCTGAGCGTATTCCGGGAAGGTGTCTTATCGCCATTTATCTTTTGAAGATATCGTTTTGTTACTTCTTCCCGATCTTCAGGATGGATTAATTCAAATATGTTGATAGACATTACTTCCTGTTCCGAGTAGCCGAATGCCGCCGCCGTCTGGACATTAGCATATTTGATCAAGCCGTCCTGTATTACCAGCATGGTTTCATTGATATTTTCCACCAGAAGACGATGTCTTTCCTCGTTCTTCTTTATTTCCGTCTGCTGGGCATGGATGCTCGCATCGGTGCGGCGGATCAGGACATAGAGGAAGCCCAGCAGCAGCAGCATTGTCCCGCCGACTGTTACACCCAATAAAATCAGGCGCGTAAAGGCTGCCTTTTTGGTCGACATGTCTATCATGATCAACAAGTCGCCGACATCCTTGCCCGAAACGTCTTGCAGGGGGATTGCGGATACCCGCCAGCCCTTTCCATCTGAGGTTATCTCGCTGTTCGTTTCTCCGTGAAAATGTTTCTTGCCCAGAGACTCAGCCCAGGATATAAAGGCATCGGGCAGGCGATTCTGAGAGGAGTAGATGACTACGCTTTGTGACAGGCGGTTCCAGTCAGCCTCTCTGCCGAGAAGTCGCATGCCTTCTTCCCATGCTTGCCGGTTCAGGTGTTCCTTACTAATGGTCGCAGCCAGTAGGATGTCTAATTGGCTGTTCAGTGTTTGCAGTACGTCCTCTATCTCCTTGCCCAATTCCACATAGCCGACAAGTTCGCCGTTGGCAAAAACAGGTTTAACAACACGCAGGGTGAAGGTGCCCAATGGTCCCAGCTCAATGCCGGAGGCGATTTCCCCTGTGCGTTCGGCCTCAAGGGCAGTGAAGCGATTGATGAGGTCACCGCGTTTCTCGGGCTTGTGGACGCGCAGGAGGCAGACGCGGTTTTTATCGAAGAAGTAGAAATGAGTGAGTTTGTTCTCCATGTGCATCTTCTTAAACACAGGTTGCCACACGGCAAGCAGGCGGTCAGCGTCGCCTTTGCGCAGGGCCTTTTTCGTAGCAGGGTCGGCGGTGATGGGCTGCAAAGCAGTAGCCAGGCCAAGGATCTGCTGAGTGATAGATGTGCGAAAAAGATCATTCGCCTCGGAGATAACGCTTGCAGTATCTCCGGCGATTCGCTGCTGCTGCTGTTGCCACAATAGAGTGCCTGTGCCGGCAATCAAGATGATCATTATAAACGACAGGGGCGGCATTAGACGCCGCATGATCGGTTTGGGTGAGGCGTCGGTGCTGCGGATGGAGAAAAAAGCGATGGCTGGGATGCTGAGCAATATCAGCATCATCCCCACAGGCAGAGCCGCCTTGGAGGCCAAGTCCCATTTCCAGGTGCGGGCGTTTATGTCCATGCCCAGCACGGCAATCAGTTCGCCGGTGCCTTTATACGCTCCGGCGCAAATGATCAGATCATCCAACATCTCGACATATGTGGTCTTCGGCAAAATCTTTTTATTGACGGGATTTTCGTATGAGTAATCAACCCAGCCGCTTCCCCTGGACAGAGCAACTTTTTGTATCTCTTTGCGAAAATACTTGCCCCCTGTCCAGTCTTTTTTGCCAAGCAGGTTTTGGCCAACCAGCTCCGGTTTTACCGGATGGGCCTTCATGGTCATTTTGCGGTCATAGGCAAAGGCGTAAAGCTCACCCTTGCGGAATTCCCCCTGCGGGTTGTTCAGCTCCTTCAGAAGGCGCTCCCGTCCGTTTTTCCGGTAGAAGTTCAAGGCTTTGCGAACCACTGCCTGAGCGTCGTTTTCGGTGATGAGGCCGGAGGAAGCAATTGCTGTATTGTTGATCGGGACCAGCGCTGTGACCCACGTGCCCCAATGGTCGGTGGCCGGGCCTTCGGTGGCCTCGGCCTTGCTGTCGAACACGCGACGATAGCTTGCCGGTACATCCTCATAAACTTGCCCGGGCGGGGAATAGTCCTTCGAACCGGCAGGTTCGCTATCCACTAAAAAGATTACAGTGCCGTCGGTCTTGCGGCTAAGAAGATAGATAAACCTGCTTTGCGGATTAGCCGAACGGATAGCGGCGAGCTGGGTTTTGATCCGTCGATAGTCGGAACTTTCCAGATCCTTCTTTGTGCCCGTGAGCGCTGTGACGCGCTCGACATTAATCGCCTGTGCCACCAGCCGTACCTGCAAAAGCAGGTCGGCACGCATCTCGCGGTCAGCGCGCATCACTGTCCACCAGGTAAAGAGAGATCCGGCACAGAGAATGGCCACAAGCAGTAACGCTAACACCAGGCGATTATTTTTCAGTTTGTGAATTTTGTTTGTCTGTTGATTACCCATGCGCGAGTCTCCTATCGGATCTTCCCGTCCACCCCCTTAAAGAGGTGTTGGCTGACGATCTCGCGGAGCTGATTTTCGTTAACAGCCCCGCGGTCATTATCGTCCTTCAGCTACCGGAGCAGTTTTCAAACTTGGTTTTATATTTCATGGTTCAAATCCCCAATTTATCCGCGACCCTATGCTCATTGAAGAATGTATCAACTGCCGAAGAAATGCAAGTAAAAAATGATGTTCATTCCAACCCGGATGGTGCGCATTCGAATATCTTCGGGTAATGCTCTCCGAGGATTCCTGCGGGACAGTTTTTTTGATCAGGGCTTTCGGTTGCCTAATTTTTGATAACCTGCAATGTTTTTATAGCAACTGCGTTTGATGGCGTAATGGTGTGGTAGTACCATTGTTGTGTCGCCATGTCATAAACCAAATCCCAGCTTAATTTGGGAGTCAGGATCATGGTTGTTCCCTGCAGGCTTGTCATGGTGAAGGTATATCCGTCGGCCGGCCGGATCCTGACCGCCGATCCGCTGGGCTTGTAGTAAAGTCCGTTGACAGGTTGCGCCCACTCCGCCGGGTTCAGGCCGATGTCGGTAAATACATAATCTCCAAAGCTCCTGGGGTAACGGTTCTTCTGCTGGTAGAAATTGTTGATCAGCGATATCATGGCCGTCGTGATCTCGGTAAAGGTCGATCCCAAGCTTGTCAGGGCAGCCGGTGTCTGGCCGTAATGCATCGAACAGCCGACCGATGGATACCCCAGCTGTGTCTGATCGCTAACCAGCCAGGCATAGACCCCGCCGGATGGACACTTATAGCGACTGCTAATAACGAGGGAAGGGGCATCATTATTCAAATCAGCTGTGCGTTTGTCCTGTTCAATATTGTGACGGTTGGACAGGCAGGCGGCCGCTCGTGCTAATTCCGTATAGGCGACGAAACGGGGAACGGCAATGGAAATCAGCGCGGCAAGAAGCGCTATGACTATCAATAATTCCACAAGCATATAACCCCGTGTCCAATTTTTTTGCTTCATGGCCTTGCCTCATTTTTACTGGCCGATACCGGTCATTACTTTGCTGAAGATGAAATTCTTACTTTTGCTGTTTGAAGTCATACTATTGCCCCAGCAGGAGGGTTTGGATTTCCTGACTGGTCAGAGCACGGTTGTAGATGTAGGCTTGATCCAGCGAACCGTTTACAAAACTCGAGGTTCCGTTCTCCGAGCCAAGATAAACAGGCAATTTGCTGTTACTCGTTCCCGCACTGCCCACCGTTCCGCTTAATCCGGTTTTCACCAGTATAAGCACCCCGTCTTTATAAAGACTCATGGTGGAACCATCATAGGTAGCCGCAAGATTATGCCACGCATTATCCTTAATGATAAGATCGGAATAACTTTTCCCTGCAGCATATGTCCCGGAAACGGAAACATACTTCCCATCCAAATACATATCGACACCCGGCATAAGGCTGTCTCCGCTTGGTCCCAGACTCAGGTGAAAGTTGGAATTTTTCGCAATGAGCTTTTGGCCCGGAGGCGCTATGCCATCAGTAAAATCCTCAGCCGACTTGAACCAGGCGCTGTATGTTATCTGCTCATAGGGCATTTTCAGTACTCCGTCTCCCGGAATAGCCACATAATCATTGTTACCGTCAAATTTAAGGACTGTACCTCTTTGAGGGTCATTGATCCACTGAGCATCATGTATGGTCCCGATGGATTGTCCTGCGCCGACGGTATTACCCTGACCTTCATTCATATTCCAGGCTGCCACCAGGCCAGCGATTGGAGTTTTAGATAATGAATATGAAGTGGCATAATGCATCGAACAGCCGACCGATGGATACCCCGGCTGTGTCTGATCGCTAACCAGCCAGGCATAGACCCCGCCGGATGGACACTTATAACGACTGCTAATAACGAGGGAAGGGGCGTCATTATTTAAATCAGCTGTGCGTTTGTCCTGTTCAATATTGTGACGGTTGGAAAGGCAGGCGGCCGCTCGGGCTACCTCCGTATAGGCGACGAAACGGGGAACGGCGATGGAAATCAACGCGGCAAGAAGCGCAATGACTATCAACAATTCCACAAGCATATAACCCCGCATCCAAAACTTTTGCTTCATGGCAAGCCTTCTTACTTTTTGAGGAGATTCTGCACGTCATCCATTAATTTTTTCTGGCCTTCTCCGACTATTTTTTTGCCCGCGCCTTTGGCGGCTTCCGTCGCGATGCTTCCGCCAGACTTCTTGATAATACTACTTAAAGAGTCCAATTGCGGTTGCGTCAATTTTACAGCGGTTTTCTTGGTTGTGCCGCCAACTTTGAATTTCAAATCAATCATGCCGTCCTTATTGATAAGAGGCTGCATGGCTGCTTCGGCCAATTTATCGGAATCAGCGTATTTCTTTATTTCAGGATTTTTAATGCCTGCCTCGATATTTTTGGCCAGTCCTTTTCTGACACCCTCAGTAATTTCCTTTTTCATGACCATATTCAGGTTCATATCGAGGGCACTGGATTCGGTATTGACTGCTCCATCAAAGAGAAGACTGGCCTCCTTAAGATCAAGTTTACCATTGGAAAGTTCTGCCTTATCGGTTTTATAACGCAAATCAACACCGGATGCTTTTGAGTTCTTCCACTCCTGCTTGCCTCTCAGGAAGGAGATGTATTCGCCCAGATAGTCTCCAAGCAGGGGAATGGCCGCGACCGCGTTGAATATTTGAAGACCGGTGATCTGCCCATCAGGAAAGCCGACATGGGCAATCACTTCGGGTTCAAGCTGTCTTGTTTTCACATCAAAAGGAATTACTTTTCCCATGGCATCAATGGTGACATCAAAGCTCTGGACGCTTCCCGTTTTCATGGAGCCCACTGTTTTGATCCCCAATGACATTTTCAATTTAATTTCATCCTTTTTTCCCAGGTCTTTGGGATCAATGTTGATATCGTAGGCCAGCGTGGTTAGTTTATAAATCTGAAACTTTTGATCGAACTTGCCATCGTAATAGTTAAGAGTACCGTTTTTGATGCCGATTTCCCCCACGGTAATAGCGACAGGAATATCATCGGCAGTAAGAGGTTTAACCTGTTTCTTTGCTTCCGCATCTTTCTTTTTCTCCATATCCGTCTTATCCGCAGGATTCTGCTTTTTGGATTTGATTAGATCATCGCAATTCAACACGCCCTTTTTACTCCGGGTCAGGTTGATGACGGGGCTGTATAAAACAAGTTCTTTGAGATCAACCTGTTTATGCAGCAGCGGTAGAAATCGGACTTTGAAGCGCAGGGCTTCCATACCCGTAAAAACATCGCCTGCTGCAACGGGCTTGCCCGCAAGCACTGCCAGTTGCTGTGGGGTTTTAAAATTGGAAATGGCGACATTCTTTATTTCAATACCAGAAACAATAGAGAAAATACTTACATCGATTTTTTCAATATAGACCTGCCTGTTTAAGGCTTTGGACATCTGAGCTTGGATAAATGCTTTGTCCACCTTAAGCATGATTATGATTCCGGCCGCGATGATTAAAATCAAGATGGCCGCAAGTAAAGAACCTATAGTGATGAGTATTTTTTTCAACATAACATTTTCCGCCTTTCTATGAATTTTGGGCAAACGCCCTCTATTTCTATGATCCTGGAAACATTACAATTTAAAAAAAAGGTTGTCCTTTAGCTAATTTGCTCTGTGCATAAGCCGCTCGCGTACGATAGCGACATGACTGCGCAGGGCATAGAATTGGTCGGCAAAAGATGCCGGCACTTTTAAATTGTTGACGGTTTCCTCGATTTCGTCAAGCCGTTCCAACAATTCAGCACGCTTCTGAGGAGTTATATGGCCGACCAGGCCTTCTTCTAGCATTAATAATGCGCGATACCAACGCAACAAACGCAACCTCATTCGCCATCTGTAGAGGGCAGGAATACTTTTAAGTCCCGGAATCAAGATCAAAATCATCGGTATAAATACGACAAGAATCCGATTGAGCAGGCTTGCCAGCCAAAAGGGAAGATACTTGTATAAAAAGCTTTTGCCTGATTTATAGAAGCGGATGGCATCGGGGCTTATCTTGTATTCATGCTCAAGCATTGCGGGAAACTCACCACGCTTCTGAGTTAATCCCTGGCGGGAGTGTACTTCAGTTGCCGCTTCCAGTAAAAGATCAGAGAGCGCCGGATGAAGATCAGCGCGGGCGATTATTTCAACTGTGGGACTGACCAGGCTGATATCATGATCAGGAAGGTTCTTGCCAAAATCAAACGAGCCTTTGGGAAGAACAATCTTGTTCAAATGGCCTATGCGGCGGGAATAGGCGTCTGCCTGAGTGAAATCGAAAAGCCTTATATCCTTCTTGCGTCTAAAATCACGCATAGTTTTTGAAGACGCGGAATCGCTCATCATAAACGCGGCGTCAATTTTACCTTCCAGCAGTGATTTTGAAGCCTCTTCATCGTCAATTTTCAGAAGTGCAGTTGTGCCACCGGGTTCAATTCCGTTTAAGGCAAGAAGTTCCAGGGCCAGCACTTGAGTTCCGGTTCCATCTTCTCCGATTGCTATTTTTTTACCGTTAAACTGAGAAAGAAGCTCCAGTGGTTTGCTGCTTCGATAGAATATGTAGAGTGGCTGATAGGAAATGCTCCCGAGAGAGACCAGTTTATCGATATTTCGACCTTTGGCTACTCCGGTTTGAACAAATCCTACATCGACACGAAACGAAGGATTTTCCAGCCTTTCAAGATTTTCCAGTGAACCCTCAGATTTAAGGATTTCCAGTTTCACGCCATTACGGGCCAGGATCTTTTTGTATCTTTCGGCAATCCTTACGAAACGGGTGTTTTCATCACCACTTGTAATAACAATAGTATCAGGTGGAGCTGAATATATGAACCAGAAAGTAGCGGAGATAGCAACAATACAGATAAAAATAATTGCGCTGAGAGTTGTTCCGGGACCAAGCCCGAAAGTTTCCGCAAACATTACCTGAATTCGTCCTAGGCCAAACATAGTAAATTTTTTGAATGTAGCCGGAAGCTTGGTAAGATTGAAGCTTTTCATAATCGATACCTCATCTAGCGGTTAAGTTTCTGTTGCCTGGGGTGTCAGTTTTTATGACCATCCCCTATTGGACAATGTGGTAGATTATAATTTGTAAAAATTATAGCATAATCACAAGTAAAATTCCCATAACTTATTGCAATCTTGATTATAGCCCGAAAAAATTTGTCTGGCGAGCAGATGAAAGAAAAATCAAAATTATGTAATTAAAACGTGTTATTCTGATGATACTGTGCTATTAGCTATATCAATTTCACCGGAGGCTATTTATGGCGGACAGATCAAAAATAGGCATGGTATTTCCAAGCTACACGATGACAGCGGAAAAAAATAAAATTGCCGAGTTTGCTATGGCCGTTGCGCTTAAAGAAGAGAAGGAAGAAATTAATCCTATTTACTATGATGAGGACAGTGCAAAAAAAGCAGGTTATCAGGGAATTCCGATTCCGCCAACATTTATGATCAGTATGGGTTTTTGGACTGGTAAAGGTTTGCCGGAAATAGTTAAAGCCCTGAGCATTGATATTAACAGACTTTTGCACAGCGAGGAAGAACATGAATTTTATGAGAGTATTTATGCCGGCGATACTCTTACCCGTAAAATGAAGGTTGTCGAAATGTTTGAAAGGGGTAAGCGCGACAGGTTGGGCAGATTTGCTGAAGTTACTGTCCTGGAAACAGAAGTTACAAATCAGCGGGGCGAATTAGTTGCTAAAGTACGCACAACCATGATGGAACGATAGGAAGAGAATAATGACTGTAAATTTTAACGATGTTAAAATCGGCGATACGATTCCCAGTTACACTAGCGGTCCTATTACGAGAACACATTTGGTTCGTTATGCCGGAGCGTCCGGAGATTTTAATCCATTGCATCATGACGAAACCTTTGCCAAAATGATCGGCTTGGACAGCGTCATCGCCCATGGTACGCTGATCATGGGCATTGCCGGTGAGGCTATAACCGCATGGGTGGAAAATAAGTATTTAAGAAAATTGTCTGTCCGGTTTTTAAGCATGACCGAACCTGTCGATTGGAATGATGTGGAAAATACAACAAATAGAGCAACAATCACTGTTAGCGGTAAGGTAGTTAAAAAGTATGAAGAGAATGGAGAAAAGAAAATTCATTGCAGCATTATTGCTAAAAATGCGTTAGGCAGCAGAAAACTTGACGGTTTTTTTATTGTAGCCTTGCCCTGATAATAATTTGTTGTAAACTGATCAGGATATATTATGAAAGCCCGTATTTTAGTTATTGATGATGATGCCGTAGCGGGCGAGTTTTTACAAGAAGCTCTCCTGCGAGATGGCTATGAAGTAATTGCATCTACTTCCGCTTCGGAAGCGCTTAAGCAAGACCTCTCCTCGTATGACCTGTTGATGTCCGATATTCGGATGCCCGGAATGGACGGCCTGCGTTTCTTAAGTGAAGTTCAGAAAAAATGGCCGAACCTGCCCGTCATTTTGATGACCGCCTATGGCTCTCTGGAGACAACAATGGAAGCCATAAGTCTCGGTGCCTGGGATTACATCAGCAAACCATTTTCGCCGGAAGATTGCCGGATTCTTGTGAAGAAGGTGCTGGAGGTTAGAGAGCTTCGGCAACGACGGATGGATCTGCGACCGGAGGCAACCGAATTGCCGAAGTTCATTGGTTCGTCCGCGACCATGGTCGAATTTTACAAACAAATTGCCCGTGTTGCTGATTCGGCAGCCAGTGTCTTAATCGAAGGCGAAAGCGGTACAGGCAAAGAGTTAACCGCCCGCTCTCTGCACAATATGTCTTCCCGGAGCAATAAGCCTTTTGTTGTAGTTCATTGCGGAGCCATTCCCGATAATTTACTGGAATCCGAACTTTTCGGCTATGAAAAAGGATCGTTTACCGGTGCTGACCATCAGCATGTAGGCTTAATGGAATCGGCAGAGGGCGGAACAATTTTTCTTGATGAAATAACAGAAATGTCCACAGCGCTGCAAGGTAAACTATTACGCTTTATGCAGGACGGCGAAGTAAGAAGAATCGGCGGTCACGAGGTTCGCCACGTTGCCGTGCGCGTAGTGGCAGCGGCTAATAAAAATATTGATGAAGAAGTTGATAAGGGTGGGTTTCGCCTCGATCTTCTGTATAGATTTATCGTGAGATTGCACATTCCGTCTTTGCGCGATCATAAAGAAGATATACCAATGATAATTGAATCATTGCTGAAAAAATTCGGTTATCCCAGCGTGCGGATTTCGCCGGAAGCGATGGAATTGCTGATGTCCTATTTGTGGCCGGGCAATGTCCGGGAACTGGAAAATGTTCTGCAGCAGACTTTATTGCTTTCTCCTTTTGTGGTTGTCCTGCCGGAAAATTTACCGGAGCGGTTTTGGCAGCAAAAAGAAAGTAAAGAAACTATGGCGCAGGCGGGCATGAGCCCACTGGAGGAAGCCGAAAGAGATCAAATTCGGCAAACACTGAAGGCGGCTTCGTGGAATCAATCCAAGGCGGCACAGCTGCTGGGGATTGACCGGAAAACATTGCGGTTGAAAATTCGCCGTTATGGTTTGCTCGATGATAAGCTATCCACAGGCAAATAAAGAATGATCGCTGTTCCCTTGCCCGGCGGGCTTTTAATTTCCATTTTACCGCCGTGAGTTTTGATGATATCGCGGACGATCGCCAATCCCAATCCCCGTAGCCCTTCATTTTTTCGTGTGCTGAAGAATGGTTCACATGCTTTATCAATCATATCCGGTGGAATTCCCACGCCGGTATCCTGAATCGTAATCGCCACGGCCTTCTTTTGTTCAACATCTTCCGCTGATATCGTTATTTTACCGCCTTGCGGCATGGCCTCCAGAGAATTTTGAATGATGTTCAATAGCGCGGTCTGGATTCGATAACGATCAACGTATAAAGATTGAGTGGCAGTATCGATATGAACACTGACCACAACATTGCTTTGCCTCGTCAGTGGTTCGACCAGCGGCAACGTTTCGCTTAAAATATTTTGCAAAGTCAGCACTTCAAAATGAGGATCGGGTAAGCGTGTGGCCTTGCGAACATTTTGGATGACATTATCCAGACGCTGGGTTTGCTGAACAATCAATTCCAGTTTATGGACGGCATCAGGCGCAAAGCCTTCATTCTCAAGCAGAAGCTTGGCCAGGCCTCCGATAGAATGCAGCGGTGTGCCCAAATCATGGGCGAGATTAGCTGTTAAATGTCCCAGAGCCGTCAACTGCTTGAGATCATCAGCTTGTTTTTGCAGCTGAACTACTTTAAGAGTTTCCTCGCGAACGCGGTCTTCCAAATGCCGGGTCAAGTCCAAATTTCTGGCCATAACCTGCTTAATTTCATCGGCCATCAGATTGAAGTGCAAGGCCAACTGTCCCCATTCATCCTTACGAGCGATAGGAATGCGCTTAATGTATTGCTCTTTCTGGGATTCATCAATTGTCTCAATAATAAGATTGAGCGGTCCGCCGATAAGCCAGCGGTAACTTAATCCTATTAATAAAAGAATGACTGCTAATAATCCGGCACTGCTAAATATTAATAATTGCTGGGCTCTATTTACGATTTCAACATTAGCCCTGGAAAATCCGATAATGCCGACTACAATGTGGGAATCTTTTGTCTCTCCTGCAACAGGATATAAAAGACCTAATGCCGGACCGCTCTCCGTCTCCATTTTAGCATAACGGGATTTACCCTTTGAGCTGGCCAAAGCGACAATATCATCAGGCCACTCATATTGAACCCGGCTGGCTCCCGCCACGTAATCAACATTATTGTTGCTGGTGTCAAAGATGTCAATTCGGGCGATACGAATATCTGATTGCACATGATCCTTAAGGGCCGAATCCAAAGCGGAAAGACCGCGTTTAGTCGGGAAATATTGATAAAAAGTGCTGACGGTTTCCGCCACTCCTTCCAGCCTTTTTGCCTGTTGATCTACGAGAATTCTATCCAATGCAGTCAATTGGATTATGCCCCAGATGGCCATAGTAATAGCTAAGCCGGCAACGGTAAGCACAATCAGCCTTACCCTTACGGTCAGATTATCATTATAGGCAATTATTCTGGTGATTATTTTTTTGAACATAATGAATAGATATAACAGAAAGGAGAAAAATAAACCATAACCAGGCAAAAAAAAGAAGGGACAGGTTTCCCTGCCCCTTCTTCACATCACATAAAGTTGTGATAGACTATTTTGCTACGGGAGCTGCTTCGGGAGCAACAACTTTCTTGTCGGCTTTCTTTGCTTTCTTAACGGCTTTTTTCTTCTCGGCTTTCTTTACGGGAGCCTTTTCAGTCTTTACGGCTTCTTCTTTTACCGGAGCGGTTACAGCCTTATCAGCAGCCATTACGGTGGTGCAAAATGCGAAAACCAATGCTACAACAAACAATACTAAACGTTTCATCTTAAATCCTCCTTCAAAATTTGTTTTTAGTTAATTACCACCCTTATAAATATTTAAGGGACTCCAACCTAATTGCTGTAAATACTCAAGCACTTCTACTTTTTCTAAAACAGCATTTATTTCTTTTTCTCCATCTTCGTGGGTGTCGCTTTTACTACGCTTGAGGCCAATAATTGACCATCTATTTCAATATAGGCAATTTTAACGGAATCATCTACGGCAATATTTTCAGTTGGTTTATCTAAAACAAATTCCATAGTTTCCGCGTTGCCCTTGACGGTGCGCTCTATCTTAATGGAGCTATCCGATATTTCAATGACTCTTCCCTTTATATTCATCTTTGCAGATTTAATAATATTTTTTTTGGCGTGATCAATCGTGGTTGTATCAGTTGCTGGTTTGTCAGCAGCAAACGCCAAAGCCGACAAGAGAAAAGCAACGCTAACTATGTACACCAAAGCTCTCTTCATTGTGATCATACCCCGTGATATTTCTGACATTCGCTATAGCAACTTGTGTGCCATGCAGGCCGCTCATTGCAAATAAGCTTATGTTCATGAAATAATTAGTATAATTATATTCAGAAAAATATTGGAAACTGATTTCAATAAATAAGTGAGGAATAATTCCCCAGTGCTGGAGATTTATTCAACAGTTATTCGCTGATTGACCGTATAATGCTATTCATGATACTTCTTTACATCAAAAGTGATTGGGAAAAATGAAAACAGCAAAACCATTAGATGCCGATATTATAGTTATTGGCGGCGGCGCGGCAGGCCTTATGGCCGCGGGACGGGCAGGCGAGATTGGCGCCGGAGTTTTGCTTTTGGAAAAAACCGACGGCTGCGGTAAGAAAATTCTGGTTAGCGGCAAGACTCGTTGTAACCTGACCAATTCAGCTGAACTGAAGAAATTCATCTCCATGTATGGAACCAATGGACGTTTTCTGCACAGCGCCTTTCATAGTTTTTTTCGCCCGGAGTTGCTCAGTTTTTTTGAGAGCCACGGACTTGCCACCAAAGTTGAACGCGGTGGCAGAATCTTTCCTGTATCTGATAATGCCCAGGACGTGGTGATGGTTTTTAAAAAATATCTGGCTGCGGGTAATGTGCTGGTCAAGTTGAATACCAAAGTGACATCAATCGCCATTGAAGATCAAGGGATTTACAGCGTAAGAACACAAAATGGAAATTACCGGAGCGCTGCTGTGATTATAGCCGCCGGCGGCTCATCATGGCCGGAAACCGGATCCGAAGGCGATGGCTGTAAAATAAGCGCGATGCTCGGGCATAGCATAGTCAAACTCAAACCGGCACTGGTGCCGCTTATTGTGCACGAAAAAACACTTGCCCAGTCCATGCAGGGAGTGAGCCTGCGCAATGTTCGCGCGACGGCTTTTCAGGGCGAGACAGGAAGGATCGATTCAAGATTAACTCCTCAGATAGACTATGGACGCGGTGAAAAAAAAGTGCCTCGTCCGCCTTTGATTGAAAGCCGTTTTGGCGAAATGCTTTTTACGCATTTTGGTTTGGGTGGCCCGATCATCTTGCTGATGAGCCTCGCGGTTACCGAAGCGCTGGGAAATGGGCAGGTTTCGATCTTGATCGACTTAAAACCGGCTTTAACCAAAGAGCAATTGCATAAGCGCCTGCAACGCGATCTGGATCAATCTGGAAAAAGAAAAATCGCCGGCATTATCAAAGAATATCTGCCTGCCAAAATGATCGAACCATTTATCGAACAAACCGGCATTGATAAAGAGAAAATGGCGCACCAAATCAGTGCCGTTGAACGGGAAAAAATTGTAGAATTGCTTAAAGCGCTGCGCTTTAATATCAAATCACCTCTACCTTTAGAGAAAGCGATCGTTACGGCAGGCGGAGTGGCACTAGATGAGATTGATCCGAGCACAATGGCTTCCAAAAAGGTGAAAGGGCTTTATTTTTGTGGTGAGGTCATGGATATTGATGCCGACACCGGCGGTTACAATCTACAGGCCGCATTTTCGACAGGCTTTGTGGCCGGCGAAAGCGCTGCTGAGTATGTATTGCCATCTTTCAAGTCAAAGATAATGTAAAATATTTGATACCATATTGCATTCAAAGGATAACGCGGCGGCAAAGAGGAGGCCCCGCAGGCGTATTACTGATACGCGAGGAAGCCGACGACGAAGCCAACAAAGTTACCCAAAGAATGCGACTTGGTATTATAATTCCGGGGCGATTGATGGAACTAAACAGGCCAGAATCAATAGTTCTTTGCCTGTATTGCGAATCTGATGTTCTTCATTGGGCGGCATAAAAATAACCGTTCCTGGTTTTACAGGATTCCACTGACCATTGCCGAAAATTTCGCCAACCCCGGCATGAATAAACATTTCATGTTCCCAGGGGTGGGCATGCTTTGGTGTATTGCCGCCCGGACCAATCTCGAAAATCCGCATACAAAAATTATTTGCCCCGTCATTTTTGCCGACCACCACGCGGCCTGCCACACCTTTGACCTGGTCGCTTTCAAAAGAAGTGGGTATGATTGATGTATAGTCTATTATCTTCATGCTGTTCTCCTTAACTATTAAGTTTATAAACTTAATAATTTGAATTGCTACTCAATCAATGAGCGGTGCAAATATTTCGCTAAGCGTCGGGTGAGGTATAACCCATGACCGCAGCTGTTTTTTTGTAAGGCCATTGGATACTGCCAGCGCAAGAGGTGAAATTAGTTCAGATGCGTGGTCGCCGACGATGGTTGCGCCGATGATTTTATCCGCATGAAAAACAGCTTTGACAAAACCATGGCTCATCAGCTCTGCTCGGGCGATGATGTTGGCGCTATATTGGGATTTGATAATCTCGACAGATAATCCTTCGGTTTCGGCTGTCTTCTGAGTAAAGCCAACACGTGCAATTTGCGGATGGCTATAAACGACGGAAGGAATGAAGCTTTCATTATAAGAATAGCCGCTGACGCCGCAAATGTGGCCTGCGGCGATTTTAGACTGCTGTGCCGCCCGGTGCGCCAGCATCATGCCGCCGGTAACATCACCGACTGCGTAAATACCCGGCACATTTGTCATCATGTTCCGATCAATTTTAATCCCTAATTTTGTATATTCAATACCAAGGTTATCCAACTGTTGATTATGCAAAAGAGGCTTACGGCCGGTGCATAAAAGCGCGCAACCGGCTCTCATTTCCAGTTGTTCCTCATTTTTCTGCGCCAGCATGACAACGCCGTTGTCCGTATCTTTGAGGCTTAATAGTTTTGTTGATGTATGGATTGCCACTCCTAAGCGGGTTAGCTCCTGATTAAGAAGATCAGCGGCCTCTTCATCTTCCAGGGGTAAAATTCGATCCAACAGTTCCACAAGAACTACCTTGCCTCCAAGCTCGGCAAACACAGTTGCATATTCCACACCAATAAAGCTGCCGCCAACAATAATGATACTCTCCGGCAGTGTATTGATGTTGAGAATATCATCTGAATTAAGAATATTTTTAGATGTTTCGATACCAGGGAGCATCTGCGGTACAGAGCCCCAGGCGATGAGAATGTTCTGAGCAGAGACGATTTCGCTTTTCCCGGAGAAATCGGTATAGCGAACTTCGCGCGGAGATAGAATTTCGCCAATTCCTGATTTTGCTTCTACTTTGGCATCAGCAATAACCTTTTGCGCGCCAAGAGCAGCCACCTTCACAATTTGCTGCTGATGTTTTTTCATGGCGGCGAAATCGATAGCGACAGAGTCAATATTAATGCCCAACCTTTTAAGCTTTTTTAAATCCGCGTAATATTTGCTGCAAGTGAGTAGCGCTTTAGTTGGGATACAGCCGCGATGCGTGCAGGTGCCGCCCCAGCCGTCCTTTTCAATGATCAGCACACGCTTTTTATTTGCTGTGGCAATTTCTGCTGCCGTAAGCCCTCCCGGCCCGCCGCCAATGATTACTAGATCATAACTTTGAGACATAGTCGAACCTCTCAATTTCAAAAATCATACACGTGATAATACAAAAGGGTCAAGGGTCAGGTAGCGAAGGAGCAATTTATATGCATAGATCAAATTAGAGATTTGATTAGGCCCTTTAACAGTTTAGCTGCTTCCTGTCTTTTTTCATCGGCAATTGAATATTCCATTTGTGTCATATACCCCAAATCCCTCGCCAACAATAAATAAGTTTCCGTTTCACCTAACGATCCCTTCGCAATAAATAAAAAACTGCAAATATTCTTTCCGATGTTGCCTTTCATAGCCTTCGGCAATATTAGCTGAAACAGAAACCATTGCCCTTCTTAACTGAGATATCAAACCATAAGTTTCCTCTTTGGGGAATCTTTTTGTTAACAGGTATATGTGCAAAGCTAAACCATATGCTATTTGCCATGCTTTTAATCCCTGAAAACCCTTCCCTTCTTCTGCCATCGGCTCTTTTACTCCTTTGCTACGTGACCCTTATCCCTTGACCCTATAAGGGTGCTTTCGCTGCGTGATAAGAACTGCGAACCAGCGGCCCAGCTTCTACGTACTTAAAACCTTTTGAATAAGCGATTTCTTTGAACCCGGCAAACTCATCCGGATGATAATATTTGGCCACTGGCCAATGCTTAAGCGTAGGCTGCTGATACTGCCCGATCGTCAGACGCTGACAAGAAACGGAAGACAGATCATCAATCAGGCGCAGAATATCGTCATGCTTTTCACCAAACCCCACCATAAAACCGCTTTTGGAAACAACCGTAGTCGCGGATATGTCCGAGAGCAGCTTCAGGGAGATATCGTAATTACCCTGCGGCCGTAACTGGGCAAATAAAGGCGCAACAACTTCCATGTTATGGTTAATAACATCCGGCTTTGCGGCAATTACTTTTTCCAGCGCCGCCGAATTGCCTTGAAAATCGGGAATCAACACTTCGATTTTACAGGAAGGCACTGCTTTGCGCAGCTCGTTGATACAATCGGCAAACACACCAGCGCCGCCATCAGGCAAATCATCGCGCGTGACGGAAGTGATGACAATATATTCCAGTTTCATCTTCTGCACTGCACGGACTAAATGAGCAATTTCTTTTTCGTCAATTGTTGTGGGCTGACCATGCTCAACATTACAGTAAAGACAGTTGCGGGTGCAGATATTGCCCAGGATCAAAAAAGTGGCGGTGCCGCTGGCAAAGCATTCCGCCATGTTGGGGCAGGCTGCCTCCTGACAGACTGTATGTAATTTCAGATCTGTAAGAGTTGATCGGATGCTACGGCATTGATCAGCATAGGGAGGGCGCACTCTGAGCCAAGGGGGCTTGCGTAAGAGTTGTGGTCTTTCGTTTAATAGATTCATAGACTATTCTACATAACCTGTTATAGCAAATAGAAAAAGGATTGCAACCCGGCATGCGCCGGGCAGGCTGTCGCGCGCGGTGCTCCTCGCAATGGCAAATATTTATGGTTTTTTCCAACAAACGTCCGGCTTGCGCGCGGCGAGCACTTCGTCAAGGCGGCTGACGGGCGTTGTCAGCGGCGCATCTTTCAGCCGCTGTGGATTATCTTTGGCTTCAGCCGCAATGGCGATCATGGCGTCGCAGAAGGTATCCAGCGTTTCTTTACTTTCCGTTTCGGTAGGTTCAATCATGATGGCTTCGGGGACAATGAGCGGGAAATAAATTGTCGGTGGATGATAACCATAATCAATGAGCCGCTTGGCGATGTCTGTGGTATGCACCCCGCTTTCGGCCACCTGTCTTGTACCGGAAAAAACGCACTCATGCATGCAGACGCGGTCAAAGGGCAGATCAAAATATGGTTTCAATTTTTCTTTAATGTAATTGGCGTTAAGCACGGCCATTTCTGTTGCATGTGTCAACCCTTCAGCGCCTATTGAGCGAATATAAGTATAGGCCTTAACAACTACGTTGAAATTGCCGTAAAAGGCGCGCATACGCCCGATGGTATCGGGAAATTTATCCGACCAGTTGAAGCCATCGCTGGTTTTGATAATACGGGGGATGGGCAGATAGTCGATCAGCTTTGCGCTCACGCCCACCGGGCCGCTGCCGGGGCCACCGCCGCCATGCGGTGTGGAAAATGTTTTATGCAGATTGAGCTGAATGACGTCAAAGCCCAAATCGCCCGGCCGCGCTTTGCCTAAAAAAGCATTGGCATTGGCGCCATCACCATAAAGCAGGCCACCCTTGCCGTGAACAATTTGCGCGACCTGTTCAATGTTGCGCTCAAAAAGGCCCAGCGTGTTAGGATTGGTGAGCATCAGCCCTGCAACAGCCTCGGTCATTAGGGACTTTAAATGCTCTATATCCACCCCGCCATCACTATTGGAACGCAGCGTCACCGTCTCAAAGCCGCAAAGAGCACCGGAGGCCGGATTAGTGCCATGGGCTGTATCCGGTATAAGAATAAGAGGGCGCTTTTCGCCCTTCTTTTCAAAATATTTCTTGATCATCATAACGCCGGTAAGCTCTCCGTGGGCACCGGCTGCCGGTTGCAAAGTGAACTCGGCCATACCGAAAATATTGCTTAGATATTTCTGCATTTCATACAGAAGTTGCAGGTTGCCCTGGGCAAAAACATCTGCCGCATTCGGATGCAATCCGGTAAAGCCGGGGAGCGCCGCCACATTTTCGTTAACTTTGGGATTGTATTTCATGGTGCAGGAACCCAGTGGATAGAAGCCAAGATCTACACCGAAATTCCTGCGTGATAAATTAGTGTAATGCCGGACTAAATCAACTTCCGCCACTTCCGGCAAATCGAGATCGGTGCGCAGATATTTTTTGCCGATTGCATTTTTAATATTAACAGCAGGCACATCGCTTGCGGCAACAGCGGCAGTATTGCGTCCCGGTTTACTTATTTCAAAAATTAAGTCCATCCATTTTCCTCTTAAAATACTAGATTGCCACGTCCGCTGCTGCGGACTTGCAATGACAAGTAAGGTAAAATCTTTTATTTTACGATATCTACAACCCTGTCCATATCTTCTTTCGAGAGCATTTCCGTTGCGCAAAATAGCAAAGTGTTTTCAAGCTCGGGATAATCTTTGGATAATTCATAGCCGCCAATGATTCCTGACGCTTGTAATTTTTTATTAACCTGCCGCGCATCGGGGCAACGTAAAACAAATTCATTATAAACCGGCGCAGAAAATATTTCTTTCCATTCCTTAATCTCTAAGAGTTTGTTTTTCAAATACTGTGTTTTATAAATATTGAGGCAGGCAAGCCGCTTAAGATTTTTACCCAGAGCTGCCAGATATACTCCCGCCGCCAGCGCACAGAGAGCTTCGTTAGAACAGATATTCGAAGTGGCTTTCTCCCGGCGGATATGTTGCTCACGGGTTTGCAGCGTCAGCACAAATCCACGCTTGCCGTTTTTATCAACCGTTGCGCCGACAAGTCTTCCCGGAATGCGCCGCATAAATTTTTCCTGAGCGGAAAAAATACCCAGATAAGGGCCGCCGTAATTGAGCGGATTGCCGAAACTTTGTCCTTCCCCCACTACAAAATCCGCGCCAGATTCTCCTGCCGGTTTCAAAATACCCAGGCTTGTACCATCGGTAAAACCGGCCGCAAGCAATGCGCCCTTCTGATGAGCCGCCTCAGCGATCGGGGCGATATCTTCAATGACGCCGAAAAAATTGGGGCTTTGCACTAAGACAGCGGCGACTTGATCATCAAGCTCTTTTTGCAAAGCATTCAAATCAATTTGACCGGATGATGTATAGGGTATTTCAACAAGCGTGAAGCCATTAGCCCACGAATAAGTACTAACCACCTGACGATATTCGGGATGCACCGAGCGGGCAGCAATAATTTTAGTCCGGTTAGATATCTTCGCGCAAAGCACTGCTGCCTCGGCCATTGCGGAAGCTCCGTCATACATCGATGCGTTGGCTATTTCAGTACCGGTAAGATGGGCAATCATTGTCTGGTATTCGTAGATGGCTTGAAGAATGCCCTGGCTGATTTCAGCCTGATATGGGGTATAGGCTGTATAAAATTCAGCGCGCCCCACGATGTGTCCGACAACTGCCGGAATAAAATGAGAATAAGCGCCGGCGCCAGTCAAAGTCAATTGGGGCAATTTGTTTTTCGAGGCGATGCCGGACATGGTCGCGATGGTTTCCTGCTCCGATAACGCCGCGGGAATATCCAGCGTACTTTGCAATCTGAATTTTTCAGGAATATCGGCAAACAATTCGTCGATACTGGTGATGCCAATAGCAGACTGCATTTGCGCGATGTCATCCGGTGTGTGGGGGCAGTAATCCATCTTTAATGCTTTTCCTCTTTAAGAAATTTTTCATAGTCCGCGGCACTAAGCAGAGATTTGAGTTCACCAGCGTCAGAGAGGCGCATTTTAGCAATCCAGCCTTCGCCGAAGGCGTCCTGGTTGATCAGCTCCGGCGTGTTTTCTAGCTTCTTATTGACATCAATGACTTCGCCACTAACCGGAGCATAAACATCGGATACGGATTTTACCGATTCGACAACAGCTACCGGATCACTTTTAGCAACTTTTTTCCCGATCGCAGGTAACTCAACAAAAACAATGTCTGTAAGCATTTCCTGCGCGTAATCAGAAATTCCGATGGTCACGGTTCCATCGCCTTTATCTATGACCCATTCATGGTCGCGGGAATATAGTCTATCTGTGGGACTAGGTTTGGACATGTTGAACTCTCCTTAATATTATTTTTGCCGCTTGTAAAACGGGAGCTTGACGATTTTAGCCTCTGCCATCGTGTCACGAATAGCAACTGTTATTTGTGTTTCAGGAGCGCTGCAGGTCATGTCCACAAAAGCCAGGCCGATTGCTTTGTTGAGTGTCGGCGAAAATGTTCCGGAAGTTACAATGCCGATCTCCTGCTGATTGTGAAATACTTTATACCCATGCCGGGCAATTCCCCGGCCAGTCATTTCAATACCAACCAGCTTGTTGCCGATACCTGAATTTTTTCTGGCCATAAGCGCTGCTTTTCCGACAAATTCTTTGTGCGCATCGACAATCCAGCTATAAGGAACTTCCAGCGGGCTTACCGATTCGTTCATATCCTGACCATTGAGCATCATGCCTGCTTCTAGCCGCAGCGTGTCTCTTGCGCCCAGTCCTGCCGGTTTCATGCCCAGCGGTTCTCCGGCAATCATCAGCTTATCCCAAATATTACCAATAACATCAGCGTCAGCATATATTTCAAAACCATCCTCGCCGGTGTAGCCGCTGCGTGAAATAATTGTCTGAATCCCAGCTACCTGAGATTCACAAAAATGATAGAAGCGCAGAGTTTTTAGATTGGTCTTTGTCAACTTCTGTAAAATTTCTTCAGAGCGTGGACCTTGCAGGTCCAGTTTGCCCATACGTTCACTTATATCTTCCAATGTACAATCAAAAAGTTTCTGCTTCTGAATAGAATTTATCCACTGCCAATCGCGGTCTTTGGGAGTGGCGTTGGTAACCAACATATAAGAATTTTCATCGAGCTTATAGACAGTTAAATCATCAATTATGCCACCTTCTTCGTTGAGCAGGGCGGATAGCTTAACCTGTTCTCGAGTTTGATCTGCCAGATTTCTGGTTAAAATCAACTGTAAAAGATCAAGTGCCTGCGTACCCTTAACTTCAATTTCGCCCATATGGCAGATATCAAAAAGGCCGGCAGCATTTCTGGTTGCTTTGTGTTCATCAATGACATTAGTGTATTGGACGGGCATGGCCCAGCCGCCAAAATCTATGATTTTGGCTTTCAGGGCAACGTGTTTTTCATATAAAGACGTTTTTTTCAATTGTTTCCCATAGATTAATCTTTAAAAAGTTTATCAAAAAATTCCTGTTTTTGCTTTGGATAATAAATTGCTCCTTCGTAGTCAACGATTAATTTACCATCCAAGTGATCGAGTTCATGCTGAACAACGCGGGCTACGTAATCCAGATACCTCTTGCTGATTTTCTCTCCCTTTTCATTGAGTGCTCGAACTTTTATTTCGGGGAAGCGACTGATTTCCACTTGAATTTCTGGACAGGAAAGGCAACCTTCGGTCATCATCACTTTTTCACCACGCGATTGAGTAATTCTCGGGTTAACCAAAACTTCAAACTCATCGGGACCTTTTACTTTTCCCCCTTCACCGAAGCCTTTGGTGCGAAAAACAACAATTCTTTTGCTGATGCCAATTTGCGGCGCCGCCAGTCCCGAAGCATCATCTCTTGCCAAAAAAGAATCAATCAATGTTTTAATTATCTCACGGGATTCCTTATCCAGGGGCGCCGGTACTTCTTTGGATTTTTTTCTTAAAGCGGAGGTGTCCTTTTCATTGATACCTTTGTCATTCCATAGAGTTAAAACGTTATCTTTGGACATGGATTATCACCAGAACATTATTTTTCCGGCATATAACATCTATTCTTTTTTATTTCAAGTAATCGCCGCTTGCAATATATGTACATCTTTTGTTAAACAATAACACTACTTATAAGGATTTAGATTTGATTAATCAAATTGTTACTAAAATAGCCAAAAGGCAATTTGCCCGGGCGCTGAAATTTGAAGAAGGTGTAAAGCCCGAGCTTCCTGACTGCAGGGATGAGAAATATCGCCTGCTCTACATCCACATTCCTTTTTGTGAAGAGCTTTGTCCTTATTGTTCCTTTCACCGGGTGCCTTTTGAAGAGGTGCTGACTCGAAAATATTTTGGAGCGCTGAGGCGCGAAATTTATCTCTACCGCGACAAGGGTTATAAATTCGGTGGAATTTATGTCGGCGGTGGCACTCCCACGGTTCTCATCGAAGAATTAGCGGAAGTGCTTGCTCTTGCGCGCGAAAGTTTTTCTATTAAAGAAATATCCGTGGAAACAAATCCTAATCATTTGACGGACCGCAATATTGAAATACTGCGGAAAAGCTTTGTTAACAGGCTCTCCGTGGGTGTGCAAACTTTTAATAATGAGTTGCTGAAAAAAATTGGGCGATATGAAAAATATGGCGCGGGTGAAGATATAGCACTGAGGCTAAAGCAAACAATGGGTTTATTTGATACCGTCAATGCCGATATGATTTTCAATTTTCCGGGGCAAACTCCGCAAATGCTTAGTGAAGATTTGGCGATCCTGCTCAATCTCAACATGGAGCAAATCACCTTTTATCCGTTAATGACCTCCACAATCACTCAACGGCTTATGGAAGATACTGTCGGTAAGGTAAATTTCAACCGTGAAAAAAGATTATATCAGCTCATTATTCGGCGTCTGGAAGCAGATTATGAATCATCTTCTGCCTGGTGCTTTTCCCACAGGCATGGCAAGCAAGCGCTGATTGATGAATATGTAGTCGATTATGATGAATACGCTGGCTTGGGAAGCGGTGCTATAGGCTATTTTGGAGGTGTTTGCTATGCCAACACTTTTGACATTGCCGAGTATATTGATTGCCTGGATCACGGTATGTTGCCGCTGAAAGCTTCCCGCAAATTCAAACTCCGTGATCAAATGAATTATGATTTTCTAATGAAGCTGTTTAGCACTAAAATGGACGTTACTGCGGTAGAGAAAAAATATGGCGGAAAGTTTTTAAAAACGCTCTGGAAAGAAATGATCGCTTTTACTCTGGCCGGATCGTTTCGTTATTTTACCCCCTATTTGCGTTTAACACCATGGGGACGATACTACTGGGTAATTATGATGCGGGAGTTTTTTATCGCCGTGAATAACTTTCGCGATTACTGCCGGAAGCAGGCAGGGATTGAGTGAGTGTTGCCCAGACATCCTGGGATGTCATTGCGAGTTCACGGCAGTGAACGTGGCAATCTCTGGGATGTCGATTAGATAAGGGATTGCTTCTGTCGTTACACTCCCTCGCAATGACATTGCGTCAGATTAGAAAGAGAAGTGGTATAAAAAGGAGTTTTTATGGATGATAAAAGAAAAGAAATGCTGCGGAGCCTTCCGAAAATTGATGAAGTAATCCTTCTTCTGGAAAAAAGCGGCATCTATGACTTAGCGTCACGGGAAATTGTTCTGGAAACATGCCGAAATGTTGTACAAAAATTAAGAGACGCAATTATTGAAGTAAAAGAAAAAGACCTGCCGAAGCGCTCGCAGGAGGCAGCAAGTGTCGTGGGCATTGTGGAGCAGACCATCAAGGGCTTTTATCGCTACCATTTAGTAAAAGTGGTCAATGCCACGGGCGTAATTTTGCATACCAACCTTGGCCGCGCGCCGCTTTGTCCTGAAGCCCTGCAAAGGATTCTGGAAGTAGGCAAGGGCTATTCCAATTTGGAGTTTGATCTGGCAGCAGGCGAGCGTGGTCAGCGCTATGATCATGTCAGCTCTCTGATTTGCGCTCTAACCGGAGCCGAAGACGCGCTAATTGTCAATAATAATGCCGCGGCCGTTTTGCTGGTTCTCAATACACTTTCGGAGGATAAAGAATCTATTGTATCGCGCGGTGAACTGATCGAAATCGGTGGCGAGTTTCGCATTCCGGAAATCATGAAAAAGAGCGGTTCCATCTTGCGTGAAGTAGGCACGACCAACCGCACGCGCCTTGACGATTACGAAAAAGCCATCTGTCCGGCCACTGGCTTAATCATGAAAGTGCACACCAGCAACTTCCGCATAGTCGGGTTTACCGAAGAGGCGGAGATAATCCCGCTGGTTGCTTTGGGAAAGAAACACGCGATACCGGTGATGGATGATTTGGGCAGCGGTTGTTTAATTAATCTGGATGAGTACGGATTGCAGCATGAGCCGACAGTCCGCGATGTTTTGTCTGCCGGAGTTGATGTGGTCACTTTCAGCGGTGATAAATTGCTGGGTGGTCCGCAGGCAGGCATTATTACCGGTAAAAAGGAACTGCTGGCTAAAATTAAGAAAAACCCGCTCAATCGCGCCCTGCGCATTGATAAATTCACCCTGGCTGCTCTGGAGGCAACGCTGATGCAATATCTGCGGCCTGCTTTAGTGACAAATAAATTAAGGTCGCTTCAGGCATTGACCGAACCTGTTGCCGCGGTTAAAAAACGCGCCAGTGAACTGATGGATAAATTGCAGAAGGCCAATCTTGAGACGCTTACATTTGCTCTTCATGAAGATTTTGCCGCATCCGGCGGCGGATCTTTGCCGACACAAAAGATTCCATCAGTTTTAGTGGGTATTAAAAATAAAAAAATGTCGGCGAGCCGCATGGAAGAGAAACTGCGGAAGATTGAAGTGCCAATAATTGTCCGCGTGGATAAAGATGAAATATTGATTGATTTGCGCACGGTGGCCGAGGATGAATTTGGTTATATTGTGGATGGATTACGCGAGTGCCTGAAAAATTAATACCAATTTGCCCAGGCATTAGACGGACTTGGCTTTCCAAGAATTCCCAAAATATTTTGCACAAAGGCAAAATTATACGCTAATTATTTTGCTTTCAGTCGAAAAAATACCTTCGCATCCGGGGGCGTGGGAGAAAAAAAAGCAGAGAATCTGAAGTAACTGTTATGTTAACGGAATTCCAATTGACAAACAAAATACTTCTTCATATACTCTCACCGTAAAAAATTCTTATCAATAGCAATTAGATAGGGAGGAATTAAAATGAAATATATAATGGGGACGTTATTATTAGTTGCTTTACTTACAGGATGTTCACCTGAAATCCTGCGGTCAGAAGGTGAGCCATATTCCGGTTACTCCTGCAGAGAAAGTCTTATGCACTTCTACAGCAATTGTTCCGACGAAAAGCTTACCAAGGAAGATTTTGAAGCCAAAGTACAGTTTTGCGAAAAAGATCTTGCCTCAAAAGTTTGTGATAAGGAGCAGGCCGCTTTATTGTGGTGTGAGGGACGAGTCGCACGTGGGTCATATACATCGGGAATGGGAGCAGGTGCTCCTGCTGGACGTGCTTTTATTTCTAGTGGACATAGCAGCACTATTGATGGCTGTGATTGCTCTTCATTTACAGGTGAGTTAAAAAAATGTCGGATGAAAAAAGGAATTTTTGAAAAATAAAAGCATTTATTTTAAATCCAAAAATTAGAAAAATAAATGGAACCGTTTCCCATCCTTCCAAACGAATCTTCATTTGTCAGGTGGTTTTGAAATACTTGTTATGTCCCTGGATAAAATACATTTTACTGTGAATGAAAATCAGGAAGGACTGCGGCTCGATGTCTTTGTGGCCGCGAATCATTCCGCGCTTTCCCGGTCTCAGGTCAAGCACGCCATTGAAGAAGGTGATGTTCTGGTTAACGGCAACGCACCTAAGGTAAGTCAGTTGCTCAATGCCGGTGACGTAATCGTTCTAAAACAAAAACCGGTAATTGAGGATACTGCTGTACCTCAGGATATCCCTCTGGATATCGTTTATGAAGACGCGGCAATTATTGTCATCAATAAGCCCGCCGGCATGGTTACGCATCCGGCGCCGGGCAATTATGAAAACACGCTGGTCAACGCGCTCTTGTTTCATTGCCATGATCTGTCGGGAATAGGCGGCGTGGTGCGGCCGGGCATTGTTCATCGTCTGGACAAAGACACATCAGGTCTGATCGTTGCCGCCAAAAATGATGACGCGCATCGAAATCTATCCTCCCAGTTTGAAAAGCATGATGTGCACAAAGTATATCGGGCACTGGTTTGGGGTGATGTCAAAGGCGTAAGCGGTGAAATAGTCTTGCCTGTAGGCAGGCACACAACCGACCGCAAAAAGATGTCCACAAAAAGCAAGCGGGGGAAAGACGCCCTCACTCTCTGGAAGGTGCGTGAACGTTACGGCATGGCTACCTTGCTGGATGTGGAAATCAAAACCGGACGCACGCACCAGATTCGTGTGCATTTATCTGATCGAGGCTATCCGGTTGTAGGAGATGCTGTGTACGGCAGCGCGGTAAATAGAATGCGCAGCATTGCCAATCCCGAACTTAAAAAACAGCTAAAAGCTCTAACTCGGCAGGTTCTGCATGCCGCACAGCTTTCCTTTATTCATCCTGTAAGTGGGAAGAGATTGGTATTTATTGCCGATATGCCACAAGATTTAAGCGATCTTTGTGAGCAATTCCGTATCAGCCGCAGCCCCGATATTATTGATTCCGGTTCGACTAACTGGAAAGAGCAGCTGAGGTGATCAAAAATGTTTTCTCTGGGAAAAAAGAAGACTATTGAATATTTGCAATCTCCTCTTCTGGATAATTGCGATTTTCTGGAGCACGCTTTTTGTACGCGGCGCGGCGGAGCCTCTCGGGACGATTATAAAAGCCTCAACATGAGTTTCCGCGAAGGGGATGAGGAATTCCGTGTTTTGCAAAACTGGGATTACCTTGCCACGGCTTTTGCCATTCCGCTGGAGCGATTTTTAGTTGTCAATCAGGTGCACGGCGATGCGATCTTTGTCATCAAACCGCACGGCAACTATTTTTCGTCAAGCAATGAGCTCAATTATGACGCGATTGTTACTTCCCGCGCTGACCTGGTGATCTGCATCAAAACGGCGGACTGCGTGCCGGTTTTTATTGTTGATCAAGTTAAAAAGGTGATTGCCGTTGTGCATGCCGGCTGGAATGGAAGCGCATTAGGCATAAGCGCCAAAGTTATTCGGTTGATGCAGAAACAATACGATTGCCTGCCGCAAGATATTCTGGCGGCGATTGGGCCATCAATTGGCAAATGCTGTTACGAAGTTGATCAGGCCACAGCGGACGCTTTTCGTCAGCAGAATAATTCTGATCTTTTTTTGCAGCAAGGTCCGAAAAAAGATAAATGGATGCTGGATTTACCCGAGGCCAACCGAAGGCAACTTCTGGAGACAGGGGTTCCGGAGATCAATATTGAAGTGTCCGGCTACTGCACTGCCTGTAATCAGGATATGTTTTTCTCGCATCGCGGTTCCGGCGGGATCACCGGCAGACAGGTTAATTTTGTGATGATTAAATCCGATAATCCCTGCCGCGTATTAACATTGGATGACGATTTAAGAAAAATACATTAATCCGGTTAGAATTCCACCGGATGTGTTGCGAAATCCTGCATAATCATTGCCTCAAGAATCACGCTGAAGAAATAATTTTCACATTTCGTTTAAACCGCTTGAACATTTCATTGAAAGAAAAGACTTAAAAAGTTGTTTTGTGCTGTTGCCACCGGTGGTGGCTATCGGTAAATAGTATATTATATCGAATATATACAATTATTTTTATCCCCTTGTTAAAATATGGCATGATAATTTCAATAGTATAAAGGCAAATAAACAAATTACCTGAAGGAGGTAACAGATCATGAAAAAGACATTAGGAACAATGATGGTAGCGGCAACAGTGGTTCTTTTAACGGCAACATTTGGATTCGCTGAATACGCGGCAACGGGAGCAACGAATTTCCCGTACTTCCAACTGGGTTTATTAATCGTTGGCGGCCTTCTTTTGTTAACGTTAAAAAGAAAATATAATAAGATGTACGCAACCGAGGCAACCGGTATCTTTGCTCTTTACACACTTCTAATGGCACTGTTCACCAACCCCGTGATCGAGATGGTGAAAGTTCTTGTAACTTGATAGTGTCTCCAAAACGGTCATGATCTGCCTATATAATAAGCCCCCTCAGGACAAACGTCTTGAGGGGGCTTTTATTTGTTACCAATTCGCCTTCTTCGGCTAACTTTGTTGGCATCGTCGTCACCTCGTTATCCTTTGAAATCGAAATGGTATAATATGGCTGCAATTTCTTTATTGACAGTATTTCTTTTCAGTATTAGATACATATAAATGTTTTAAAAAGTGAAGGAGTAAAAGATATGATAGTTGTTACAGGTGGCGCGGGGTTTATCGGCAGCGCTTTTGTCTGGAAACTGAATCAGCAAGGTATCGATGATATCGTTATAGTTGATAGCCTGGGTACCGATGAGAAGTGGAAAAATCTGGTCAACCTGCGTTTTGCTGATTACATCCATAAAGATAATTTCTTGCGGTTGATTTGCGATGACCAGTTGCCATTTGACGTCAGCGCCATTGTGCATATGGGAGCATGCTCATCGACAACGGAACGCGACGCGGATTATCTCTGGAACAACAATTATCTTTATACCAAAACACTGGCCGTGTGGTCACTTAAGCGCGGTATTCGGTTTATTTACGCAAGCTCTGCCGCAACTTATGGCGATGGAACTCAGGGCTTTTCCGATGACCACAGCAAAATTAATGAACTTAAACCAATCAATATGTATGGCTATTCCAAACAGGTTTTTGATTTATGGGCTCTAAAGAACCACGTGGAAGACAAAATTGCCGGAATAAAATTTTTCAATGTCTTCGGTCCAAACGAATACCACAAGGCTGATATGACCAGCGTTATCTTTAAAGCTTTTCACCAGATTAAGGAAACCGGCAAGGTGAAGCTTTTCAAATCCTATCTGCCTAAGTATCCTGATGGCGGTCAATTGCGTGATTTTGTTTATATCAAAGACTGTATAGACGTTATGTGGTGGCTTTTTAATAATCCGGCGGCAAACGGCATTTTCAACCTGGGAACAGGAAAGGCCAGAACATGGAATGATTTAATCAAAGCGGTTTTTACGGCAATGGGGATAAAAACCAATATCGAATATATTGAGATGCCGGAATCCCTGCGCAATCAATACCAGTATTTTACCGAGGCAAAAATGGATAAGCTCAAAGCCGCGGGCTGCCCGGTCGCTTTTTCATCGCTGGAAGATTCCGTGCGGGATTATATAACTAACTATCTACAAAAATCTGATTCCCATTTAGGAAAGTAAAAAGTTGTAAAACAAATAGAATAAATATTATTCAAATATGCTATTCAAAACGACTTCGTAAAATGCTCCAGAGACAAGGCGCGCAAAGCCTGAGGAGTGAGGCCTACCTTGGCGTAGGCAGCAAGGACGAAGGATGTAGCGCAACGCAGTATACCATGGTGCCCTTTAGGGTATGGACTTTTTACGGAGACGTTCATGAAAAGAGATATTGTTTGTATAATCCCCTCACGATATGAATCAAGCCGTTTTCCCGGTAAACCTCTGGCCGATCTTTGCGGCAAGCCGATGATTCAGCATGTTTATGAACGGGTGGCAAAAGCCAAAGCAGTGCCTTACGTGGCAGTGGCAACGGACGATGAAAGAATATTTAATGCTGTGAAAAAATTCGGCGGCAACGCGATTATGACTGCGGTAACACATCGATCCGGGACAGACAGAATTTCAGAAGCGGTAAAAACACTTAATCTTGCGGCCGATGCTATTGTTGTGAATATCCAGGGCGATCAGCCGATATTTGAGCCGGTGCAGGTGGACGAGGTCATCCAGCCCTTGGTTGATGATCCGGCTATTGTCATGTCCACATTGATTTACAAAATTATTCTGGAAGAAGAAATAACCCATCCCCACGCTGTTAAGGTTGCTTTTGATAATGACGGTTTTGCTCTCTATTTTTCGCGGGCGACAATTCCTTTCGTGCGCGATAAAAAGCTCAAAGCCGATTACTATAAGCATCACGGCATTTACGCCTACCGCCGTGATTTTCTCGATATCTTCACTGGACTTCCCGAAGGGAAACTCGAAAAGCTCGAAGCGCTGGAACAGTTGCGCGCGCTGGAATATGGCTACAAAATTAAAGTTGTCATTACCCCGCACGATTCCGTTGAAGTGGACAATCAGCAGGAGTTGGAAAGAGTCCGGCAGATTATTACTGCGGCAAAATAGTTAATTAAGCAGCGTAATAAATATTTCCCAAACTTGGAGCTTGTGATGATTTTTAGAATAAAATGTTTCATAACGCTCTTTTTGATTTTGATATTCTCGACTCTTGCCATTCCCATTTCTATTTACGCGGCTGAAGCGGCTGATCGCTTGATTCAATGCTCTAGAATTGAAAAAGACGCTGAGCGCTTAAAATGTTTTGATGAACTGGCACAGTCAAAAAAAACAGAAGAAACTTCTAAACTTCCAAACGCCGCTGCATTCGCTATACGAGAAACGCCTCCGGAACTGCTGCATCATTCCGTAATGGGCAGACAATGGGATTTGGATATACATCCAAAAAAAATTGAAGACACCTTTTTTAAGATTAGATCTTACCGCCCTATGTATTTTTTGCCTGTTGCCTACAACTCATCGCCTAATCAGGATGCTACCCTGGATTTTGACCCCAATGCCAAAGCCCAACACAATGAAGCAAAATTTCAACTAAGCTTTAAAGTGAAACCATGGGGAATGGACATAGAAGGCATAGACGTTTTGAAAGGTGTAGACATATGGTTGGCCTATACTCAACTTGCCTTCTGGCAGGTTTACAATTCGGCGTTTTCCGCGCCTTTTCGTGATACCAACTATGAACCGGAACTGCTGATCAATTTGCGCACCGATTATCATCTCCTTGGTCTTCGTGGCCGAATGTTTAACCTCGGGTTTAACCATCAATCCAATGGCCGTTCCGTTCCACTTTCGCGCAGTTGGAATCGAATTGTTGCTAATGTGGGTTTGGAAAATGAAGAAGGCAATTTCAATTTGCTTTTAAAAACCTGGTACCGGATCCCGGAAAACGAAAACAATGACGATAATCCCGATATCATAAGATACATGGGATATGGCGAGCTCTGGGGGACGCTCTACTGGAAAAAGCAAAGGTTTGCCGTCATGCTGCGCAATAATTTCCGGCAGGATAATCTGGGCGCAGTTCAGCTGGATTGGAGTGTGCCCTTCTCTACGTTCAGCGATAAGCTCAGCGATAAATGCAGCATCTATTTGCAATATTACAACGGCTATGGAGAAAGTCTGCTCGATTACAATAAAAGCATCAATCGGATCAGCATTGGATTTATGCTGGCGAATTGGAACTGGGATATTTGAGGCCCGATCACCTTCTTGTAGTTAATGATATTTAATACACTTAAAGAGTAAGCCATGAAGGTCACAACTAAACTGACAAATTTTGGTATCAAACTTTTATTGCATAAAAACGAAATTCCAGGAAATCTTAAACCAGCGACAGATGCAGATCAAGTAAATCCACGTCAATATTATGTCTATGCGCATTTGGATAGTTCTGGGAAAGTCTTCTATGTAGGCAAGGGCACTGGGAGTAGGGCATGGTCCACCGACCGTCATCCACTTTGGTTTAGGTACGTTGAGAAGCACCTAAACGGTGAGTATCAAGTTATAATTCTTCATGACAACTTATCCGCCGAAGATGTTGAGGAAGTTGAAGCCGAGTGGATAGCGCAATGTTCGGAGACAGTCGTAAATTGGGTCAATATGGGCCGCAAGACCGACTTCGAGGCTCTTGACAGGCGTAACAGTTTACGTGATGTGAATCTCTCCCTAATTCAGCAAGCGATAGCCATTGAAGAGTATGATCTAGAGAAGGCAACTTCGATGTACATTCAGGTCATTGAAGCGATACAAGCTTATGTATCTATCACTTACGAAAAGGGTCTTGTCGGTCAACTGCTTGAGGAGGAGGCTGCCGAGTTAGGTTTATGCGGAGAGATTAAAGCTCTTGACCGTCTTACGATATGCCTTATTAAGCTTGGAAGACCTATGGAAGCAGTTCAGCATACTGATAATTACTTTAATCTATACCGGCGCGATCTAAAATTTAGTGCTGCTGAGAGAATCATGAAACGTGTCAATAAAGCATCCGCACACATGCAAACAGGCGTAGCAGCGCCCCTCATGACGGTAGTTAGAAAGTGAGAAAATAGCATGAGTAGGTATTTAACATCCGAAGAAGTAAAACTGGAACACATAGAAAAGCTCGGCGATGATTTAGGTTCTATCTTTCATGAACTCTGGTATGAAGTTGCATGGCTTTACACAAAATGGGAAGAGTATCTCGAATTGTTTGGTAAAGCTCCTTCACGTATTGATTTGTTGAATCAAGCAGCTCCCATGTTCTTTAGAATTGTTCAAGACTCTTTATGGGAGAACGTTCTTTTGCATATTACGCGTCTTACAGATCCACCTAAATCTTCCGGTAAGAACAACCTTTCGATTCAATGCTTATCTGGTCTTGTAAATGAGGAAATAAGAGAATCTATCAACAATCAGATAACCAATGCAAAAGGAAAAACTGATTTCTGTCGTGATTGGCGTAACAGACATATTGCGCACCGTGATCTGAAATTAGCCATGGATGAACAAGCCGAACCGCTTAAGCCAGCGAGTCGAGCTATGGTTAAAGACGCATTGGAAAGCATAGCAAAAGTATTAAATACTATTTCCGAATACTACATGAAATCAACAATTGCATTCGATGTAATAAAAGGGTCTGGTGGGGCTGAAGGTATGTTGTACGTATTGGATGATGGTATTAAAACAGACATTGAGAGACGAAAACGAATAGAATCTGGTAAGTATCTATCCGAGGATTTAGTGCATCGTGCTCTCTAACAAAGCATGCATTCGACGGATACTGCCACTGGAGCCTAAATTGGTTTGGGGCCGTTCAACAATGTTCAGATGCAAGGCGCGCAAAGCTTGAGGAATGAGGCGTATCTTTCCATACGCCGCAATGACGAAAGACGAAGCGCATCCGGCATGCGCCGGATATACTCCGCAGATGTTTGCCCGGCGAATGCGGGGGAGCATTTTTGGATAGCCCAATCAGTCTTTAAAGATTGCTCCAGTCGAAGCAGACGTCACCAACTTCGCGTAGCGTGACAGATAGCCGGTCGTAATAGCCGGTTGCTTCGGTTTCCAGGCTGAGCGGCGTCTGGCTAATTCTGCTTCACTTACTTTTAAATTAAGCTTCTTGGCCGGAATATCAATGGCGATAATATCGCCTTCTTTCACCAGCGCGATCGGGCCGCCTTCCGCCGCTTCGGGCGATATATGACCGATTGCCGCGCCTTGTGTGCCGCCGCTAAAGCGCCCATCAGTCAGAAGAGCCACGGTTTTGTCCAGACCCATGCCGACAATCGCCGATGTTGGCGAGAGCATTTCTCTCATACCCGGTCCGCCTTTGGGGCCTTCATAGCGGATAACCACAACATCACCGGATTTAATTTTACCATCCATAATTGCGGCAATGGCATCATCTTCACAATCAAACACGCGGGCTTTGCCTTCGTTTACCTGCATAGTTTGCGCGACCGCGGATTGTTTCACCACAGCTCCGTCCGGCGCGAGATTGCCACGCAAAATCGCAATACCGCCCTGCTGTGAGTAGGGATTTTTCAACGGACGGATGACATCGGTATTCAAAACACGGGAGCTTTTTAAATTGGCGCCGACAGTTTTGCCGGTAACTGTCATTGACTTCTCATCAATGACACCCAGAGCGCTGATTATTTTCATTACAGCCTGAATGCCTCCTGCCGTATCCAGATCTTCAATATGGTGATGGCCTGCGGGACTCAGTTTACAAAGGTTCGGAGTTTTCTCGCTGATTTTATTGAATAGGTTCAAATCGAGCTGAATTCCCGCCTCATGGGCGATGGCGGGAATATGCAAAACCGTATTGGTGGAACAACCCAGCGCCATATCCACAGCGATGGCATTTTTAAAAGCGGGCAGTGTACAGATATCGCGCGGCTTGATTCCCTTCTTGAGCAAATCCATTATTTTCATCCCGGCATGTTTGGCCAGGCGGTGGCGGGAAGCCAGTACCGCCGGAATTGTTCCATGGCCGGGCAACCCCAGACCCAATGCTTCCGTGACGCAGTTCATGGAATTGGCCGTGTACATGCCGGAGCAGGAACCGCAGCCCGGGCAGGCGCAATCTTCCAGTTGTTTTAACGCGGCAGCAGTCATCTTTTTGGCTTTGACGGCGCCGACACCCTCAAATACGCTGATGAGGTCAATGGGTTTCCCGTGGAGTTTTCCTGCCAACATTGGACCGCCGCTGATAAAAATGGATGGGATATTGAGGCGCAGCGCGGCCATGAGCATACCGGGAATAATCTTATCGCAGTTTGGAATGAAAACCAGTGCGTCAAAAGGATGAGCCATCGCCATGATTTCAATGGAATCGGCAATCAGCTCACGGCTGGCCAGCGAATATTTCATGCCGGCATGTCCCATCGCTATTCCGTCGCAAACACCGATAACCGGAAATTCCACCGGTGTTCCTCCGGCCATACGGATTCCCGCTTTGACATCCTGGGTGATTAAATCCAGATGGATGTGTCCGGGAATGATTTCATTTGCCGAATTGACCACACCGATCAGTGGTCGCGCTATTTCTTCATCAGTGTAGCCCATCGCTTTAAAAAGTGAACGATGCGGTGCCCGCTCGAAACCTTTTTTCATGAGATCGCTTCTCATTATTTTTTCTCCCGTTAAATTAACTAATTTCCAAACGTATTTATAAACTATCAATCAAACCGAGATTTTTGAAGAATCTCTTTTATCTGTCATTCCGGGCTTGACCAGTAATCCAGAAAATATTTCACGATACTGGATTCCCGCCTGCGCGGGAATGACAATCTATGGTTATTTCTTCTTTCTTCTGTCCGGTCGCAAAGCCCGCACGGCGGCGCCTGCCTGCCACAATTCGGAGTCCCTTATTTCTTTGAGTTCTGCCTCCAATTTTACCCGATAATCTGGAGCACTGTTGGCTTTAAGAGAAATAGCCGTTTCTTTGCCTGTGGCAACGGCGTCGTAAAGTTCAGCAAATACAGGCTCCACGGCTTTGCGGAATTTAGGCCGCCAGTCCAACGCGCCTCTTTGCGCTGTCGTAGAGCAATTAGCGTACATCCAATCCATGCCATTTTCCGCCACCAAGCGGATCAGGCTTTGAGTCAATTCTTCGACTGTTTCATTGAAAGCTTCACTGGGTGTGTGGCCATGTTTACGCAATTCAGCGTATTGAGCTTCCATCATACCGGCCAAAGCACCCATGAGCACGCCACGCTCACCGGTCAAATCGCTGTATACTTCCATCTGAAAAGTGGTAGGAAAAAGGAACCCGGAACCAATAGCAATACCCAGTGCAATGGTTCTTTCCATAGCGCGACCGGTTGCATCCTGATGCACGGCTATGCTCGAGTTAATGCCGCTGCCGTCAAGAAAATTCCGGCGGACTGACGTTCCTGAACCTTTTGGGGCGACCAGGATTACATCCACAAAATCAGGCGGAATCACACCGGTTTGCTCTTTATAAACAATGGAGAAGCCATGGGAGAAATAAAGAGCGTCACCTTTTTTCAGATTTCCCTTAATTTTGGGCCAGATCATCATCTGGGCGGCATCGGAAACCAGATATTGAATAACTGTACCACGCTTTACCGCTTCTTCGATGGGAAAGAGAGTTTTTCCGGGGACCCAGCCATCGGCAACGGCTTTGTCCCAAGTCTTTTTGTTTTCTTCACGCTGTCCGATGATAACAGTGATGCCGTTATCTTTCATATTAAAAGCCTGTGCCGGGCCCTGAACGCCGTACCCGATCACAGCCACTACTTCATTTTTTAAAACTTCCTGAGCTTTTTTCAGAGAAAACTCTTCCGACGTGATGACATCTTCCATGACGCCGCCGAAATTAATTTTTGCCATAATAACCCCCTGTATAAATTTATTAATATTTTCAGTTTTCCAAGTTTAACGCAACAATCCCGGTTCTTGTTATATCCGCTATACCAAGAGGCGCGAGACGAGCAAGAGCAAAATCAATTTGTGATTGATCGCCGGTTATTTCTAAAATCATATATGTGTCCGCGGACACTATTACTTTCCATTTATTTGTGTCAACAGCTTTCTTTATTTGTTCTTTTTTATCCACTGTCAAATTCAAGCGGACGAGAATTAGTTC
>Ga0208102_1000139_pt1 | contig 36922 bp, 43 predicted proteins | sample CryBogmetaGMA17M_FD_184549 | JGI IMG/M metagenome (GOLD analysis project Ga0208102, IMG submission 184549) | Freshwater microbial communities from Crystal Bog, Wisconsin, USA - MA17M (SPAdes) | ecosystem: Environmental > Aquatic > Freshwater > Lake | place: Crystal Bog, Wisconsin, USA...
CGCACCGGTACTGGTCCCCGTGACATAGGATGGTTTAAGTGCAAGCTCATCCAGTGCTTCGAGTATCAGCACGTGTGCCAAGCCTTTGGCGCCGCCTGCGCCCAGGGCAATACCGATCTTTTTCATAGTAGATCGCCGCCTTTGTTATCTAAAATCATCAGCCCGCCTCATTTATTTTTGGTACTCTATCAAAACTAAACTCACTGGTGTCCGCTGGAATTCCCGCGCGACTGCGGGGAAGACATCTGGGTTCCCGCTGGAGCCTGCCCTCGAAGGTCGCTGTCGAGGGCGGGAATGACGTTCGAGGCAGCGGGGCGTGAATATTATGCGGAGGAGCTGCGCTTCTGTTTCCACAGAGTGAAGGCAGCAGCAACTGTTTCGACAGTGCCGTCTATGCCGATTTTTCCTGTGTTGACAACCATATCGTAGTGTGAGGGATCCGTCACATCAGCATTGAAGTACTTGCGCAGGTATGCACGGCGATCTGAATCTGTCTTAATGACATATTTTTTCGCGTCTTCCCTGGTGAAGCCAGAATCGCGCATCACATTTTTGATTTTGGTTTCCATGGGGGCAATGAAACGCAGCCTGAATGTGTCCTCGGGAGGCAGGATATACTGAGCGCCTCTGCCCACGACGATCATATTGCCCTGTCTTCCGAATGTGCCGATGACCTTTGTGAGGTGGTGGAGATAATCATCTACCCAGAGATGACGGGTTTCGAATAGAGAGCTTAGCCAGTCATCCCGCCTGGTGACTTCCTTCTCGTCGAGGGACTCAATAACCTTTGCGCTCATATTGGCGCTTTCCGCTATTTTCTGTATGATTTGGGCGCCTACCAGATCCATCTTCAGCTTTTCCGCGAGCCTTCTCGCTATTTCACTGCCGCCACTCCCTGGCTCTCTGGAGACGGTGATCACCGGACCAGGCTTTGCCTTTACAGATTTCCGTTCCACCGTTGCGCCTTGCCATTTTTTCAATTGTTCATCAACCAACTGGTTTGGTGATCGAGTCTGGGTCTTCACGTAAATACCTCCTTCTCTACCAGAGATTTTATTTCTGAGACGTCATCCATTTTTTAAACCGGATACGACTTTGTTACGGGATCATCATGCTTAAAAAGAATACAGCCTCTCACCGGGCAGGACAGCAAACCCATTTTTAAGAAGGACATCAACGGCATCATCCGGAGAATCGAAACGGAAAATGATCACGGCATTCTCGCCGCTTTTTTCGATGAATGCGTACAAATATTCTACGTTAATCTCATGCTGCGCCAGCACTGCCAGGATACCGTGAAGACCGCCCGGACGGTCAGGGACTTCCACAGCCACCACGCTTGTCCGGCTTACTCTCAAACCATTATCATTCAGCACCTTGAGTGCCTTATTTGTATCGTTAACAATCAGCCGGAGAATTCCGAAATCGGACGTATCAGCAAGAGACAGGCTCCTGATATTAATATTAGCATCCTTCAGCAGCCGCATGACACCTTCGAGTGCTCCCGGTTTATTCTCCAGGAATATGGATATCTGTTCTACCTTCATATGTCCTCCTAATGGGTTTCGAGGGGAAAAGAATATGTGAGAGCTTCCCCTATATTTTTCGTTTATCAATTAACCGGCTGGCCTTACCTTCAGAACGTTGCAGCGATTTGGGTTCTACTAATTTTATCTTGGCAGTTACGCCGAGATAGTCCTTCAAGTCTTTGGCGAGGGTTTTTTCTAAGTTCTGCAGAAAGCGGACCTCGTCTGCGTTTGCAAATGCCTGTTCACTTACTTCAACCTGGACCTCCAGGGTGTCCATCGTGCCGGCCCTGTCCACAATGAGTTGATAATGCGGTTCAAGCCCTGTTACGCCGATGAGAACTGCCTCAATCTGGGACGGAAAGACGTTGACGCCTCGGATAATAAGCATGTCGTCACTCCGGCCGGTGACCCGGTCCATCCTGATGTGGCTCCTGCCGCAGCGGCAAGGCTCGGCAATCAGGCGGGATATGTCTCTGGTGCGATACCGGATGAGAGGGAATGCCTCCTTCGTGATGGTAGTGAAGACTATTTCCCCTTCTTCGCCATATGGCAATGTCTCTTCCGTTTCCGGATTGATCACCTCCACGATGAAGTGATCCTCAAACACATGCATGCCGGAGCGCCCTTCCATGCACTCCATGGAAACCCCGGGCCCCATCACTTCTGAGATGCCGTAGATATTCAGAGCGGCAAGATTCAGTTTATTTTCTATTTCGTCCCTCATCTTTTCAGACCACGGCTCGGCGCCAAAAATGCCGACACGGAGCTTTAGCGACCGCATGTCAACACCCATGGCCGTGCCCTGCTCTGCCAGGTTCAGCGCGTAGGAAGGCGTACAGCAGATTGCCGTGGGACCGAAGTCCTGCAAGATCATGATCTGCCTTTTTGTATTGCCGCCTGACATGGGTATAACGCTGGCGCCAAGCTTCTCAGCACCGTAATGGGCGCCGAGACCGCCGGTAAAAAGGCCATATCCGTATGCGTTATGGATAATATCATTTTTGGTCAGGCCCGCGGCCACAAAGCATCTGGCCATCAGCTCCGACCATGTATCAATATCTCTTTTTGTATATCCGACGACGATCGCCCTGCCGGTTGTGCCGGAAGAAGCATGAAGTCTAACGATACTGCTCATCGGTACCGCAAAGAGTCCGAAAGGATAGTTGTCTCTCAGGTCCTGCTTCGTCGTGAAGGGAAGCCGCTTTATGTCCGGCAGTGTCTTGATGTCATCCGGCTGTACGCCGGCCTTATCGAAAGCCTTCTTGTAAAAGCCAACCGTATGATAGACGCGCTGCGCAACCTGTTGCAACCTCTTTAACTGCAGGGTTTCTAAAACCTCCCGGGGCAATGTTTCGAAGTCTTCATTATATATCATCTGTATAGCCTCCAATTCGCGCTAAGATTTTCTTTAATATACCAAAAGTTAGAACAGGGGGCAATAAACATTAGGTACAGCAAATAGATTTTCTGCTTTGCGGAAATCGGCAGGATATGGTACTTATTTCTGAGCGGGATACGAGGAAAATTAACAATACCGGTAAGAGTAATGAAACTGACGATAAGCAGAAAATTGCTGGCGAGTTACCTGGCCATGGCATTGCTTGCCATCCTGGCAAGCGCCTACGCGATTTTCAGCCTTCAGAATCTCAACGAATTGGCATATGCAATAATCGACGAGGATTTTTTTGTTGTCGATACGGGCAAGAAAATGATGGATGCGCTCCTTGGCCAGGAAAGCGCGGAGAAAAGATATCTTATTCTTAAAGACCCGTCAATCGCAGAGCTGTTCTGGTCGCGAAGCCATGAATTCAATGACAGTCTTGAGAATCTCAGGAAGAATGATATCCCCGGTGTGGCAAAGACGCTATCGCAAATTTCATTTCTGCATAAGCAGTATGATGACCTTTTCAATCAGACCGTAACACTTGTTAATGACAATCACATAGAGGATGCAACTAAAATTTCCGAAACGGATAGTCAGAGAGCCATTGAAGACATGGCCACGATGTTGCGCGATATCCGCACGAAGGCCGAAAATAATATAGATACACGAATGAATCTTATTAAAACGCGCGGTATACGGGCTTCGAGAATGACAATTACCCTCAGCGCTATCGGATTGATTATAGGATTGGCCTTAGCTCTTCTAATTACTTATAATATCTCCAGACCTCTTAAGGAACTGAAAAAGGCCACAGAACATATTGCCGAGGGAAAGTTCGAATACAATCTGAATATCAACCGCCCTGATGAGATTGGCAGCCTGGCGGATGCTTTCAGCTTTATGATGGAGCGCCTGAAGGTACTGGAGAGTCTCCTCCTTGATGCGAGTCCTTTGACTGGTCTGCCTGGCAATATGGCGATTGAGATGGAGATCCAAAAGCGGCTTTCAGAAAAAAAACCGTTTTCCCTTTGCCACGTCGATCTTGATAATTTCAAGCCGTTTGCTGATAAATATGGTTATGCGTGGGGCAGTGAGGTCATCAAGGAGGTGGCCCACATCCTGACTGAAAATGTGCATACCACTGATCTTGATGGCGACTTTGTAGGCCACGTAGGCGGTGATGATTTTATTGTCATTACCGGTTCCGAGCGTGCGGAACAGGTATGTCAGAAAATCGTCGAAGAGTTTGATCGCCGCAGCATGAGGTTTTACAGCGAGAAAGACAGGCAGAAGGGATTTATCATCGGGAAAGACAGACAGGGGATACAGCAAAGCTTTCCTCTCGTAACCGTGACGATAGCTGTCGTGACGGATGACGGGTCCAAATTTCAGGGACCCTTGGACATGGCGAAGAGGGCTGCGGAATTGAAGGAATATGCAAAGACATTGCCGGGAAGTAACTATGTTAAACAGGAATATTTGGAAAAACTATCGTAAATATTTGATTTTTCTTCTCCTTGTCCTGCTGGGGGCTTGCTCTTCTCTGCCCTCCCCTCCCGGGACTCCCCCGCGGGCAAATGAAAAGAGCTGGTTCAAGAGATCGCCTGCGGATGTAGATATCTTTTATCAGGGGATATCATATCTGGGAGATAAGGAGAAGGCGGCGGATTATGCTAAAGCCAGAGCGGCATTCAATGAATTGCTTAATACATATCCCAAGAGTAAGTGGCGGGGCCTCGCAGAGACATTCATCCGTCTCATTGATACTGACGTGCAATTGATCGAGAAGGCCAAAGAAGATAACGCGAAACTTCTTAAGGAAAACGAACAAGTGAAGAAAGACAACCGTCGTCTGCTTGAGGAAACAGTGAAATTGATTCAGGAAAATGAGCAACTAAAAAAAGATATTCAGCTCTTAAAAAGCCTGGAGGTGCAACTGGAAAAAAGGGAAAAAATGCTCAGGTAACTTTGCAGACCTGCCGATAATAGAATATGCGAATCCCGGTCTTCCATTGTCGCCCTTAAATTGATGAAAGGGGAAATGATTCATCACTTCCACAGAGACCTCTTCGAGCAGTTTGTTCTGCTTTTCAAATAACACCAGGACGGGAATCCATAGCGTCGGAAAGCCAAGCGGAAATTATTGGAAGATCTCAGTTTGTCTTCATGATGGCAAGCAGATGTCGTTCGATTTCTTCTTTGGGCAGGGCGCCGACCAATCTATTCGCGAGCTCTCCGTCTTTAAACAGCAGCATAGTCGGGATATTGCGAACGTCATATTTTGACGCGGTAAGGGGATTTTCATCTATATTCAGTTTGACAACCTTGACGCCGCCGGCATATTTTGCTGCAAGTTCTTCCAGAATAGGGCCTATCGTACGGCATGGAGCGCACCATGGCGCCCAGAGATCCATCAGAACAGAGCCGGCATGGGAGAGAACTTCTCTTGAGAAAGTTTCATCTGTGATATCCATGGGATGCCCCTCACCACCCCTGACGACCAGAGGCACGCCGCATTTGCCGCACAGGGGGCGCTCGCCCAGGCGATTCTCCGGCATGCGATTTTTCGTTCCGCAACTGAGACACCTGATAATCATATCGTCGAGATGGGCATGACATCTGCCGCACGTGGGCCGGTCGTGAATACGGTCTCTCTTAATACGATTCCTCGTCCCGCAGTTGAGGCACCTAATTACCATTTGATCATGTGCCATTTTCACCCTCACTGCTTTTTAAATATTATCAGCCTTTTGTAATAGGTTCTGTCGTGGCGGATAAGAAGAGGGCCAGGCAGGTTGGGCATAGCACAAAAAGGCAATTTCCCCCCTCATGAATGTTGTGAACGCGCTGGGCAATCCAGTTCTGGCTATGCGCAACTGCCATTATGAGGCCCAGCGTGTCAATGCCCGCCACATCTTCAGGGCATATCTCTTTGTCATGCCATTCGAAGAATTCAGAACTTCCGCATACACGGCAGTGCAAAGTACAGGAGAGGAGAACCGCGCCTTCCGATGTCTTGATTCCACCGCCGGTAATAACTTTATCTGTTGCTTTTTTCTTGGTCACTATAACATCCTTTCATGTTGCGTTTTTCGAGGCCGCGAAAATATGGGATATGCGCATGCGTGTCAAATCGTTTTCCGTTTCAGCGTTCTAGAATCGCTTGACTGCCGCGTTTAATTTTTCCATGATCCTGCCTTATTGGCTCTCCATGAGCGTCTTCAGCTCCGTTCCATCTATCTTTTCCTTTTCAAGCAGCAATTCGGCGCCTTTTTGCAGGAGATCCTTCCTGCTTCTGAGAATCTCGAGTGCTTTGACATATTCCGTGCTGATAATAGTTTTTATTTCCTCATCGATAACTTCCGCCGTGGCGTTGCTGTAGTCACCAGTCTCTTGCAGCCCCATATCGAGGAACTGCTGTCGCCTCTCGCGGGCGAAGTACACCTGACCCAATCTGTCGCTCATGCCGTATTCCTTGATCATGCTCTTTGTGATGTCCGTAGCCCTTGCGAGATCGTTATGGGCGCCGGTGGATATATCTCCGAAAATAATTTCTTCCGCCGCCCTGCCTCCCAGGAGGGAGGCGACTTTGTTTAGGAGCTCCGTCTTCTTCATGAGGAAACGATCCCCCGTAGGAACCTGCATGGTATAACCGAGGGCGGCAATGCCGCGAGGTATTATGGAAATCTTTTGGACCGGATCGGTACCAGGGAGAGATAAGGCCACAATGGCATGACCCATCTCGTGATAGGCCACGGTTTTCCTCTCATCGGGGTTTATCAAACGGTTCTTTTTTTCGAGTCCCGCCACAATCCTTTCGACAGCCTCCTCGAATTCGGGCATCCCCACCTCTTTCTTGTCTCTTCTGACGGCGAGGAGTGCCGCTTCATTGACCAGGTTGGCGAGGTCCGCACCTGCCATACCCGGGGTCATGTTCGCCAGTTTCTCCAGGTCAAGGCCTTCCGCAGCTTTTATATTTCTCAGGTGAACCTTCAGGATCTCCATCCGTCCAGTCTTATCGGGGCGGTCCACAAGGATGTGGCGATCGAAGCGGCCGGGCCTGAGGAGTGCGGGGTCCAGAATTTCCGGCCTGTTCGTTGCGGCCATGAGAATAACCCCTACCTTCGGATCGAAACCGTCCATTTCCGCCAGAAGTTGATTTAGCGTTTGTTCCCGTTCATCGTGTCCCCCATACGTCCCCATGCCGCGGGCCTTTCCAAGGGCGTCGAGTTCATCGATAAAGATGATGCAGGGAGCCTTCTCCTTGGCCTGTACAAAAAGGTCACGCACCCGTGCCGCTCCCAGCCCCACGAACATCTCCACAAATTCCGATCCGGAGAGGCTGAAGAAAGGCACGCCGCTTTCACCGGCGACGGCCTTGGCCAGAAGCGTTTTTCCTGTCCCCGGCGGGCCCACCAGGAGGATGCCCTTGGGTATCCTGCCTCCCAGTTCGCTAAATTTCCCTGGGTTTTTCAAAAATTCGACAACTTCAATCAGCTCCTGCTTGGCTTCGTCAACACCGGCAACGTCTTTGAAGGTAACGTTCAATTCATTTTCCACATATATCTTTGCCTTGTTTTTGCCGATAGTCATGAAACCGGCCTGCTGGGAGCCCATCTTCTTCATGAAGAAGTACCAGATGCCGACAAAGAGTATTATGGGGAAAATCCACGAAAGGATGTCACGCAGAAAAGTCGATTCGATTTCCCCTTTGAAAATGACTTTGTACTGTTCAAGCAAGGTGGACAATTCCGGGTCAACCCGGATTGTCTTGAAGACCTTCGTCTCGTCGGGAGCGCCTCCATCCACCTTCATTTTCCCTTGAATCTGATTGGCCGTTACCGCCACGTCAACGATCTTTCCAGCCTTGAGAAGATTAAGGAACTGGCTGTATGGTATTATCTGGGCGGCAAACATGGATGCGATATAACTCTGGATGATCAAGACCGCCCATACGCCTAAAAGGACATACCAGATAGAAAACTTATGATGTTTTTCCACTCTTTTCTCCCATAATTCATCTCTCTATGAAGTTCCTTACTCTGTTTCCTGTTAACAGCCATCTTGGAGCCAGGGACTCTTATGTGAGTATAAATGTGAAACAGCATTTTTTCCACACTTTTTTGTTCCGTAAATGTTGAATGATGAGGGAGCAAACCGAGGATGCTTGACGTGCATCCTTCGTGGTGCTAAAAGAAAGAATGGTCGAGGACAGACTCTAATCGGGGAGTGGGCATGAAACCATATATAAAGGAGTGCCGATGAAGAGAAGAGATTTTATCAAGGCTGCCATCGCGGCAGGCGTGACCTTAACCTTCCCGGGAAATACGGGCATGATTTTCAGTTCCCTGGAAGCCGCCGAGAAGGTGGACATTGCCGTCGCCCGCGGGGTTTCACCTGCAGGGATAACAAAAGTGGCCATTGATGGTTTGGGCGGAATAAAAAGATTCATATCAAAGGGCGATATCGTTGTTGTTAAACCGAACATCGGGTGGGACAGAATGCCCGAATATGCGGCAACTACCAATCCTGAGGTAGTCTCGACAGTGGTCAGGCTGTGCTATGAGGCGGGAGCAAAACAGGTCAAGGTCTTTGACCGCACAGTTGTAGACCCGAGACGGTGTTATAAGCAGAGCGGCATTGCGGACGCAGCCACTGCCGTGGGCGGCATAGTGAGCTTTGTGGATGACAGAAAATTTCGGGAGGTAAAACTACCGGGCGTTGCCCTGAAATCATGGCCCTTCTATACGGAGGCCATGGAGGCGGACAAGGTCATCAATATCCCTATCGCGAAGACACACGGACTTTCCACCCTTACCCTCGGCATGAAAAACTGGATGGGCATTATGGGTGGATCGCGAGGCAGGATTCACCAGAAAATGGACGGGAGCCTTGTCGATGTTGCCATGTTCATCAAACCCACCCTCATCATACTCGATGCGGTTCGCATCTTGACCGCTAATGGACCACAGGGAGGCAGCCTTTCAGATGTGAAGCAGCTCAACACGGTTATCGCGGGAACGGATCAGGTTGCGGTTGATGCTTATGGGGCAACACTCTTCGGCTTGAAAGGAGCGGATCTCGGCTACGTTATAGCAGGGCACAAGGCAGGCCTCGGCACGATGGACCTGTCGAAATTGAAAATCAAAAGGATTGCCGCCTGACCCTCTGCCTCGAGGGGAGAGGACCGGGGAATGAAGGCAAGAAACTTTTCATCATATAAAAACCTATGACTAAAAAAATCCGTATCGCGACACAGGGGCTTTTCTTACTGATCTTCCTGTGGCTCTTTCTGCAGACCGAATCGAAAGGGGCCAATGACCTTGGCTACCCCGTGAAGATATTTCTGGACGCGGACCCCCTGATTTTCATCACAACGATACTTTCCAGCCGCGAGTGGTATCAAACATTTTACCTCGCCATTCTTGTCATTGTTGCGACAGTATTTCTGGGGAGGGTCTTCTGCGGATGGATTTGCCCTCTCGGAACCTTGAATAACGCGGTGGGTTCCATAAAGAAACGGCGTCTCAAAACATCGACCGTAAACTGGTATCGGTTCAAGTATTATGTCCTGATCTTTCTTTTGGTGTCGTCCCTTTTTTCTCTTCAGCTCACAGGAATTGTCGACCCGATTTCGCTGTTGATAAGATCGTTTTCGTTGGCTGTTTACCCGTTGGTGAGCTATGCCACGAGCGCCACTTTTGACGCCTTCTATAATGCAAATATACCTTTTTTGGTCAATGTCTCCGAATTTATCTACTCCATCCTGAAAAAGATTTTTCTCCCGTTCCAGCAGCCCTTTTACCTCCAAAGTGCTTTTGTAGGATTCCTGTTTCTTCTCATTCTGGGAATGAACCTTGTGGAGAGACGCTTCTGGTGCAAGTATCTCTGCCCCTTAGGCGCACTCCTCGGCATTCTTTCCAGGTATGCCTTTCTGAGAAGGTCTGTTAGCGAAGACTGCGATGACTGCGGGGCTTGTGCACACGCATGTCAGGGGAGTGCAACTCCTGATCGGGAGGAGCGCTGGAAAAGCACGGAGTGTGTCTATTGTATGGACTGCGATGATCTCTGTCCGCGGAATGCAGTCCATTTCGGTTTTCTGAGAAAGCAGCCCGTTGCGGGCATGGACCTCGGCAAGAGGCGGGTCATCGGTTCAATCCTGACGGGTCTTATTGCCGTACCGTTGATGAGAATCACACCTCTTGCCAGGGCAGGGGTTTCAGATCCTAAATTGATCAGGCCGCCGGGTTCCCTCGAGGAAAAGGAATTTCTCAGGAGATGCATCAAATGCGGCGAGTGTATGAAGGTCTGTATTACAAACGGTCTCCAGCCGACACTCCTTGAGGCGGGCATTGAGGGGATATGGTCACCTGTCCTTGTTCCTCGCATCGGCTATTGTGAATACCGGTGCACCCTCTGCGGTCAGGTCTGTCCTACAGGCGCGATCAAAAAATTGGAGCTGCCTGAGAAAAACAAGGTAAAGATAGGACTCGCCATGATCGACAAGGGGAGGTGCCTGCCCCATGCCCATGCCACACCGTGTATCGTCTGTGAAGAGGTCTGTCCCACCCCGACAAAGGCCATATGGTTTGAACAGGTAAGGGCCAAAAACAGGGAGGGAAAAGAACAGCTATTAAAGCTGCCCAGAGTCGACCTTGAACTCTGCATCGGCTGCGGACTCTGTGAGGCTAAGTGCCCCGTTCTCGGACAGCCGGCCATCTATGTTACAAGTGTCGGGGAGTCGAGATCCCGAGACAATCAACTTCTCCTTCCATGACGGGATAAGTTTTTCACGCTATCCCGATCCTTAACGGGCAGCAGGGTGATGCCGTAAATTCTTTCCGCAAGCCCCATCATTCAAAATCACTTTAGTATTAGTTGTCGTGTCTCATAAATTATTGTCATATCGACCGAAGGGAGATATCTTTTTACGTTGACTTATCCATTAGGATTTCTCGTTTCACTCGAAATGACAATTAATCAAGTTATTAAAGGGACACAATATTAGACATCGCAGCCGGCAATAAGGGCTTAACGGTTGGGCTGACAGGGGATCGACTTGTCAAAGGTAATTATAGAAAAAACCTTGACAGCAGTAAGCGGAGCTAATATATTGCCAATGAGCAATATATAGGAAGGATAGCCATGAAAGATTTCATAAAGGTTATGAAGGCGCTCTCTGATCCCAACCGGGTAAAGATCTTAAAAATGTTGCAGCAAAAGGCCATGTGCGTGTGCGAGATCCAAGCGGCTCTTGGTATTGCTCAGCCTACGGTCTCAAAACATTTGAAGTTCCTCGAAGATACCGGCCTCGTCGGTTTTAAGAAGGACGGCCAATGGGTCAATTATTATCTGACCGATGGCAGCAAAAGCCCTTATGCCGCGAGTCTCCTGGGAAACTTAAAACACTGGATCACAGAGGATCGGGAGATTCAGCTTCTTATAAAAAAACTTCAGGCCATCCGACGTGAAGATATATGCAAGTAATTGCGGTGATATATTGCTCAATAGAAATATAATGGAGAGCGGACAATTCTAATGATCAAAACTCTTGCCGACTGGCTGACATACGACATATTTCAGCTCACAACCGGAACCCATCTTGCTGACGCCGTCAATTTCTTTATATACGATACCGTCAAGATTCTTCTGATGCTCTCCGCTATCATTTTTGTCGTATCAATCATCAGAAGTTTCTTCCCGCCGGAGAAGGTCAAAAAAATCCTGGCCCACAAAGCTGAATTCGTCGGGAACATTCTGGCTTCACTCCTGGGTATTGTCACCCCTTTTTGTTCCTGTTCTGCCGTACCGGTATTTATCGGCTTTCTGGAGGCTGGTGTTCCCCTGGGAGTAACACTTTCCTTCCTGATTGCCTCACCCATGATCAACGAAGTGGCATTGGTGCTTCTCTGGGGGCTCTTCGGAGCAAAGATTGCCTTGATCTATATCGGAACTGGTTTAGCTGTTGCCATCATCTCCGGCATCATACTGGGACGCATCCCTGCCGTAGAAAAGATGGTTGAAGATTACGTGTGGGAGCTCAGGATGGGCGAGACGGAAATTCCGAAGCTTTCCTGGAGGGACCGTTTCCAACAGGCGTCTTTTCATACACAGGATATTCTGAAACGGGTGACTCTCTATGTCATTCTGGGAATCGGAGTCGGCGCAGTTATTCACGGATACGTGCCCATAGATTTCGTAGCGACCTACGCGGGACGGGATAATCCTCTTGCAGTCCCTATCGCTGTTCTGATTGCAATACCTCTTTACTCGAACGCTGCGGGGACGATCCCGATTGTTCAGGCGCTGATGGGGAAGGGAATGCCTCTGGGAACGGTGCTGGCTTTTATGATGGCCGTCACGGCAATTTCTTTTCCGGAGATGGTCATTCTGAGAAAGGTTCTAAAAATAAAGCTTCTGGTTATATTTGCTGCCATCCTGACGGTAGCCATAATTATGGTCGGCTACCTGTTTAACGCAATTATGTGAAGGGAGGTAACTCTATGGAAATTAAGATATTGGGACCAGGTTGCCGCAACTGTGAGAAATTGGCTGCCGATGCCAAACTTGCCGCGAAAGAGGGCGGCTGTGCCGCCGAGGTTGTCAAGGTGACTGATATGAAACAGATAATGACCTACGGTATACTCAGTACGCCTGGCTTGGTCATAAATGGGAAGGTCAAGTCATACGGAAGAATTCCGTCAGTAAGTGAAATCAAGAAGTGGATTGAAGAAGAAAAGTAGCGGTAGAGTGAAATATCACGGTGTCAGGAGACAAGAAACGGGTGCTGTTCATCTGCACTCATAATGCCGCCCGTTCCCAGATGGCTGAGGCCCTGCTTCGTGACCTTCATGGGGGCCTCTATGAAGCCCATAGTGCCGGTACTGAGCCCGCAGGCGTGAGCCCTTATGCCGTTAAGGTGATGGTTGAAATTGGCATCGACATGGGAGCCCATCGCTCAAAAGGTATTCAGGAATTTTTAGGTCAGCAATTTGACTGCGTGGTCACCGTCTGTGATCATGCGAAGGAACCCTGTCCCTATTTTCCCGGCGGCAAGAAAATCCTTCACCGGAGCTTTGAGGACCCTTCGGCATTGACCGGAGCCGAAGAAGAAGTCACGTTAGGTTTTCGACAGATCCGCGATGAAATCAAAAGCTGGATTGAAAGCGAATTTATCAAATTGTAACTGATAGCGCTGCTAAGAGAAAGGATGGATATATGTCAGAGGGTATTATGAAAAGGTTATCATTTTTGGATCGCTTTTTGACGTTGTGGATATTCCTGGCCATCGGCGCGGGAATCGCTATCGGTTACTTTCTCCCCGGCGTCTCCGATTTCATCATCGGCTTGCAGGTCGGTACGACTTCCATTCCCATTGCTGTAGGCCTGATCCTGATGATGTACCCTCCCCTCGCCCGGGTGAAGTATGAGAAAATGGGGAAGGTGTTCAACAACAAAAAATTGCTGACCGTATCCCTTGTACAAAACTGGGTTATCGGCCCAGTGGTCATGTTTGTTTTAGCCATTATCTTTCTGCAGAATTATCCGGAATATATGATCGGCGTCATTCTGGTAGGGCTCGCCCGGTGCATCGCCATGGTCATCGTCTGGAACGAACTTGCCGGGGGCGACCGGGAATTCGCCGTAGGGCTTGTGGCCTTCAACGCCATCGCCCAGGTTCTTTTCTACGCCGTCTACATCTATGTCTTCATCACCCTTGCCTTGAACTGGCTTGGACTTGCCAAAGACCTCAACATCAATGTCTCCATGGCGGAATCGGCGAAGACCGTATTTATTTACCTCGGCATCCCCTTTCTTGCCGGCCTCATCACTCGCTATTCCCTGATCCATGTCAAAGGAGAAGAATGGTTCGACACGGTATTCATGCCCAAGATAAGTCCTATCACGCTCATCGCTCTTCTGTTCACGATTGTGGTGATGTTCTCAAGCCAGGGGAACAAGATCATCCAGTCGCCGTTTGATGTCCTGATCGTGGGCATACCCCTTACCCTGTATTTTGCCGTGATGTGGTTCATGACATTCTTTTTTGTGAGGAAGATCGGCGGGAATTACGCGCAGACCACGGCGGTGGCGTTCACAGCCGGGAGCAACGATTTTGAGCTGGCTATCGCCGTGGCCATCGCCATCTACGGCATCGACTCGGGTCAGGCCTTCGCCACGGTCATCGGGCCTTTGATTGAAGTGCCGGTCCTGATCATACTGGTCAATGTGGCTCTTTATTTTAAAAGGAAGTTTTTCCCGGCGGAAGCTTGAGATTCAATACACAGGAGGCATCGATGGAAACAAAAATTATCATCTACGGAACAGATACCTGACCCTTTTGTATCCAGGCTCGTGCAGCCTACAGAGACAGTGCCGTATATATCAATGTTCATGAGGCCCCGGAGAAGCTGGAGGAAATGCTGCCGTATTCCAAGGGCAAACTACAGGTACCCGTGATTGTGGAAGGCGATAAGGTCACGATCGGTTTCGCCGGGGACATTCCCCTGCGCGGCGGCATCCCGATTTTTGGCGGCACCTGACCGGTGCAACGGCCCCTCGGTGAGGAGTAAAAATGGTGTAAATACATTTTACTTGTCCGTTGCTCTCAATGCCTAAAGCAACTGTAACAACTACTATCCCTTGCTATGGGCAGGTTCTGATCAGGAAAGATTGATGAAGAAGTATCCCGCATACGCTACAATTTTTATTGCATATATATTTGGCGGCGGTTCGCTCGTTATGTTCGGTGCGTTTTGCTATATCGGGGCGCTGCATCTGGTTGAACTGGGTTTGAACGGAAGCGTGACATTAATTTTTGATTTATGTCTTTCTCTCGCATTTTTTCTCCAACATAGCGGCATGGTACGGAAATCATTTCGCCGGTTTCTCTCTCGGGTTATTACGGAAGCATACGTCAGTGCGTTCTACGCGATCTCCTCAGGCATCGTTTTATGCGCAGTTATCATCTTCTGGCAGGAATCATCCAGTACGGTTGCAACAGCTAAAGGCGCTCTTCGCTTATTGCTGCGAGTGATCTTTGCCGCATCTATTGTAGGCTTTTACTGGGGAACGAAGGCCCTGGGCTTTTTCGACCCTTACGGCATAAGGGCAATAAAATACGGCCTTCGCGGTAAGAAACCGAAAGAAATATCTTTGACTATCAGCGGTCCCTATCGCTGGGTACGCCATCCCCTGTATCTTTTCGTTCTGCTCATGATATGGTCTTGCCCTGATCTTACTTTTGATAGGCTCTTGTTCAATGTTCTCTGGACTGTATGGATCTATATCGGTGCCATGCTTGAAGAACGGGATCTGGTTGCTGATTTCGGAGAAGCATACAGGGAATACAAGCGAAAAGTACCGATGCTTATTCCGTGGCGGATTCACCCGTCCTGGCCAGAATGAGCCGGCCTCGGCATATGCACTGCCTGGGAAAAAAGATCCCGGGATAATCATCTGTCGCTTCCTGCAATCACTAGGGGGATGCACGGATTTCTTCCTGTACTCTTGTTTTTGGCAATTTTTTTCAGAGTGCAAGATTTCAAATGAAAATCAGCAATGTGGGGTATATTACGGAATGGAATTTCTCTTTGACTGTCCATGCATATAAGAGTATGGTGTATTTACAGTATTTCCTACCTGGTCATATTTAATCTAACAACCTAACTTATAACCTTCTGGAGGACGTTTTGAATAGAGGTTACTGAAAAGTCCGACTATGAAGGATCTAAAGGGATTCCTATTTCCCTGTTGGCACTTTTTCATTTCTAAATTTCTGCCTAGGAAGGGTTGAGATTATTTGCGATGTTGGAAACCCCTGAGTGGGTTATTTGAGAACTCCCAAACCATAACCATAGGAGGGGAAAATGAATTCGGTGAACCTGAGAGAATTGGAAAGAGTTGAAGTTACCGTTCTGGTCGATAATTACACGGATCTTCTTCTGATCCAAAGCACCCCGGTTGTAAAACGCCCCGCATTTCCGCCGCCAAATGCCTTTTTGGCGGAGCACGGCTTCTCGTGCCTGATCAAAACCGTGGATGTCGAGGAACATCTGTTTCTCATGGATGTGGGCATCTCTGGGATCTGCCTCCTTCACAATGCAGATCTCTTGAGAATCGATTTGGGAAAGGTGGAGGCCTTAATCCTCAGCCACGGGCATTTCGATCACTGCTGGGCACTGCGGGAAATCTTGCCAAAGCTCCCTAAAGGTATTCCTATTGTCCTTCATCCGGATGCCTTCCTTCCCCGTCGTATCAATTTCCCTGCCCTCAAAATTCAATTCCCTTTGCCTTCCCCGGATGAAAATATGCTGAGAGGTGCCGGAGTGGAAATCCGAAAAATCCGGGAGGATTCAATTTTGGCATCAAGCCGGGTACTCGTCCTGGGGGAAATTAATAGGATAACGGAATTTGAAACGGGAATGGCGGGGGCCGAGGCGGAAATAAATGGACAGTGGGTGAAAGACCCTTTCTCGGATGACCGAGGCGTAGCGCTCAAGATAAAGAACAAGGGGCTGGTAGTCATAAGCGGCTGTTCACATGCCGGGATCATTAATACCGTAAAACATGCCCAGAAGGCAACCGGGACGCCTGGGGTCCATGCAGTTCTTGGCGGGTTTCATCTGACCGGGCCGATGATGGAACCTGTCATAGGCCCGACGATAGGGGAGATGAAAAAGATCGGCCCGGATCACATCATCCCCACTCACTGCACCGGTTGGAGAGCGATCAATCAGTTTGCCAAGGAGATGCCGGAGCAGTTCATCTTAAATACCGTCGGAACGACTTATATCTTTGAATAGGCCATATGAAGACACACTCATCGAAACTGATAAATTTTTAAGTTTTTAGTAAACAGTGAACCGGGAAACTCTGAGAGAGATATATCCTGATCCTGATTCAAATCTCTCAATTAAAAAATTAATGGGGCCGAGTAGGCTGTTTAATTCAGTCGACTCATCCTTGCTTTTTCAATATGCACATTTGTACCAGTAATCGTTACCTTTGAAATCTATACCAGAGTGAACAGTTGTAGGTGGATGCGGCAAGCACTCCTTATGGAAATATTGGCGTTCTCACACGCTTTGCGGCAAGTTTACCGGCGCCGTCTGCATAAAAACAATATCCTTGATAAATAGAACGAAAGTGCTGCATCATGGCTACATGATATTCTCGAAGGAGAGATATCGTGTCCCTTCCTGCAGCTTTTTATCGCCCCCGGAATCCACAGTTATCCGATTATTACCGCATTAGCTCTTTTTCTCATCTGCTTCGCAAGTGGAAAATCCAAATGGAATATAAGCAGGGCACCAGCGTATGGCTGCCGTCAATAGCAGAATCAAGCCGACTGCGCCCCACCAGCTCTTGAAATACATTCCAACAGAAATAATTGCGACACCCAGCACGATCCTGATCATCCTGTCTACTTTCCCAACATTACATTTCATGCCCGTTACCTCCATAAGAAAATAAAACATATTTCTGAAGATTAAAAGAAAAGATCATTCGCTTACTCATAAATGTTAATAAATTAAATGGAACCATGTCCTGCAAGGTCATCGGTTGCCTCTGTTGAAGATTGAAGCTCTCCGCAGCGAGCTGCGGAGAGCTTCAATTCTTAAGGAATATTATTGTTCGTCATTCGCTCGCTTACCCCGCAGCAAGCTGCGGGGAATGCGCTCGCTACCGAATTCAGGATGCATTCCCGGCTTATTCATGATCCTGCTGTGGGAATGACTTGTGGGATGGGCTTTAATTTATCTAATAAAATGGCTTCTCGCTTTTCTATGTATAAGGCGTGTAAGACTGCCATCGTTACAAATGGCGGATACAGCACAACGACCATCTGAGCAATATACAGGACCGCCAGAAGATGGGCATGACTTTCGAAAAGGCTGAAAATGCCATAAAAGCCAAATACAATGGGCAAAAGGAATCCGACATACTTTCCGATCATCTTAATTTCTCCCGTCTTTCTGTTGAAATAACGAATCCCCAGATCATCCAGCGTCCAAAGAAAAGAAAGCAGCAATGAAGTTATCACGGCAATGATCGTGACACCCAGGAATCGTCCCGGATTAAATTGACCCGGGGGAAGGATCGCGGATGTGTTGAGCGCGGCACTCGTGTATATCTGCAATAGCGTGATAAGCTTAGTCGCCACCAGCATTGCCAGGCCGATACCCTGAAACGGACGGATCAACCAGTTTTTTAGGGGGCTGATTGTGTGATCTCGTTCTTCCTTTACATGGATGAGATGCCAGTTCCTCTTGTTTGAAAGACGAGGAATGATCGAACAGATGTAAGGAAGCAGAAGAAGGGGAAGTGTTAAAACAAGAGAAAGACGGAAAAAGCGAAGGAATATCTTCCAAAAAGATTCTAATCCGGTGATGAACGTAAATTCTGTGAAAAATGCAGAGATGAGCAAAGTCAGCAGAAGAACAACTATGGCCGGCCACATCAACTTGAAGCTTTTAGTCAGGATATTTTTATTCATTCCTTATGCAATCAATCTCTGGAGAGCAAGGCTTGATGTCGAGTACCGGCGTTCCTTCAAAGGCATCGAGGCCTCTCACGATGAGCCTATTGCCGTTAATGCCGAGAAGATCTATTACTGCAAGTCCAATCGGGTTCGGGCGGTTGGGCGAGCGGGTGGCAAATACTCCATGTTCCTTTCTTGAATGGGGCGGGATGGCGGTGAGCGTGTGACGGTCCGCCCTATCAAGCCAGTAAAGTATGATCAAATGCGGTCGCTGTGCGATATCTTTTAACCCATCGGCGTAATCTGGAAAGATTTCAATCTCACTTGTAGCGGTAGAAAGCCTTCCCTGGTGTGGTGCGTCGCCCTTCTTTTGGTAAGATGAGTGTATCATTCCGATGGGCACCAGTTCGAATTTTTTCGTGGTTTTCATATTCGTCCGTTCGCCTGCACAATAAGGACGTCCATGTTATGATTAAGCTTGACCTTACTCATTATGGCTATCGCCAGATTTTGCGCCGGTTTAACTCGTCCGGGCTTCAATCATAGGATTCAGCGTCCTTGTCAAAATCTCTCTTTTCCATATCATTTCTTATTTTCCCAAGGTTAGATTTTCCGTTGCGCGTTTCTTTACAGTTATTGCCGCCATTATTTTAACGTCTTCACTTCAAACGGCCATCCTACAATGCCGCCTTCGATGAACTGCACTCTGTCAAATCCGGCAGCGTTCAGAATCCGTTGCGCCTCATAGCCACGTAAACTGATCTTGCAAAAAGCCATGATATCTTTATCTTTTGGCAGTTCAGCGGCTTTGCCTCTAAGTGCTCCCAGCGGAATGTGGAGGACATCGTAAGGCAACTGATTGGTTTCGAATTCAGCGGGAGTTCGCACATCAATCAAAAGGACATCGCCTTTATCCATTCGCTTTTTAGCTTCGAAAGCAGAAATGCCCTTGGCAATACCATCAAGTTTATTGGTTAACATGTGGGCACAAGTGGCCAGAGGATCAAGCGCCGTGCTGTATGGCGGCGCATAACCAAAATCGACATCGGCAAGCTGGTCCAGGGTGCCTCCCATTAATATCATGCTTGCCGCCACATCCAGGCGCTTTGCACCATTGCCGGGCCCCGCCACCTGGACACCGATGAGCTTTCGATCCCGTCTGGAGGCAATCATCTTTATTACCAGGGGTTTGTTATCCCGCATATAGTGAGGCAAATCGGGACCTGCCAGGGTGAATGTCTCTATGTCCATATTAAATTCCCGAGCCTGTCTTTCCGTGAGACCGGTTCTTCCAATGGTAAAATCAAAAGTCCGCACGATGGAAGTGCAGGTAATGCCCTTGAAAGGCGTAGGGGCACCTGCGATATGGTTAGCGATAACCCTTCCATGTTTGTTTGCCGTCGATCCCAGGGGCACATAAAGCATATTACCAACGCTGCCATTCACATAGCTGTTCACCGCGCAATCGCCGCCGGCGTAAATATCCTTATTGTTCGTCTGGCAATATTCGTTAATGACAACTCCACCCTGCTTCATGCACAAAAGCCCGGCTTCCCTTGCCAGTTTATCGTTGGGGCGTGTTCCAACTGCAACGACCACCATATCCGCCGGGATGCTTTGCTTATCTGTTTTGACGGCGGTTGCCTTTTCCTTGCCTTCAATACTGTTCACACATTCCCCCAAAACAAGGTTTACGCCCTTCTGGCGCAAGTGTTTGGCGGCAAAGGTGGCAACATCCTTATCCAGAACGCCTGGCATGATCTGATCAATCATTTCGACGACCGTCACACCGAGACCCTGTTGAACCAGAGCCTCCGCCATTTCGATACCGATAAATCCGGCCCCAACGAGGACAGCCTTCTTCAGACCCTGTGACGCAATCTCTTTTTTCAGGCTGACCACGTGATCGGGGTGCGCAATAAACCACACATTCTTAAGATCGAGGCCGGGGATGTTCGGACGGAAGGGAGACCCTCCGGTGGCCAGAACAAGCTTGTCATAAGCCATAACTTCTTCGGCGCCGGATTCCAGGTTTTTTACGCGCACAGCCTTTTTCGCCGGATCGATTTTCAGCGCCTCCATTTGTGTCAACACCTTGACACCTTTAACCTTCTCAAAAAAGGCGGGCGTTCTGGGAACACCAACCGGCGTCTTGATCAGTTCATCAACATCGGAAAATAAACCCTCCACATAATAGGGAAGGCCGCAGGCTCCATAAGAAACGATTTTCCCCTTTTCAATTATGGTAATTTCCGCGTCAGGACGCAGACGCTTCAGCCTCGATGCAGTTTTTGGCCCGCAGGCCACTCCGCCGATAATAAGCACTTTAAACGACATAATCTGATTCCTCCATTAATCTGTAGGTCATTCCGATCAGTGGGCGCACCCACCGCCTGAATGGCCTGCGCATGTATGTTCTTCCGAAAATTGCGGTAATTTGCCGTCTCTAATGAGATCGATATTCTGCTGGACGGTGCCCTGTGCACCGCGGTAAACCTTGATCCCCTGGGCTTGCAGCTTCATCAAGGCGCCCATGCCGATTCCTGCAACAACCACGGCATCAACCTTTAATCCTCCCAGCGCTTTGACAGGCTGACACATGCCATGGGCATGATGCAGATCGTTATTGTTAATTTCTTCCACGCTCATCTTTCCCGTATCTACAATGACAAAGCCGGGCGCAGACCCGAAATGTCCATAAACTCTACTATCCAGTCCTTGCAATGTTTCTGTTGGAAAACAAACCTTCATACTATTATCTCCTCTTTATTTTTCATTAATACGAAAATTGACGTCATTTCCTTCCTCACCCCCTTTGCAAAAGGAGGCTGGAGGGATTTGCTCCTTAATTACACGTATTCTGCTTAAGACCTGCTGAATCCGATCCTGCGCTGGCACTCTCCACCGAGCCTTCTTCGTCCTCGCTGCACTTCAGATCGGCATATGGTCGCATCCTTGCAAGACGGGCATTCTGTGGGCCTGCCCGTACCAAAAGGCACATCCCACGTATGCTGACATTTCAGACATTTAAAAGTTCGCCTCTGGGCCATTTTGATTTCACCTCCTTCAATGCGAAGGGCAAGACCTTTGACCAGCACCTGAGACACCTTGTGCCTTGCCGCTTGAATAATCCTTCCGAAAGTCTGCCGTGAGACTTTCATCTGTTCTGCCGCCTTGTCATGGTAAAGCCCATCAAAATCGGCCAGCCGGATAGCCTCAAACTCATCCATGGATAAGACCATTTCATCAATGGCGGATACAGGCACTCCAACGGGTTTGAATATCTCGCAGCCCGGCTCTCCCGCCACTCTCCGACAACATTTGGGTCTGGCCATTCTTTTTTCTCCTTGACATTATTATAAGCATATGCTCATAACTTGTCAAGTAAAAAAGTGACCATTTGTGAGTAGTGTGTTATCCTGATAAAAAGAAGAAGGGGCTTTATGGAATATGCCGATCTATGAATATGAATGCGCCATATGCGGAAGAATTTCCGAGTTCCTTGAGGGAATGACGCAGGAAAAATCCGTCAGGAAGTGCAGTTCCTGCGGAAGTGAAGATTTAACAAGAATCCTGTCAAAGGGTGTCCAATCCAGAATGGGTCAGTTAATGGGCTCTCAAGGGGGCAAGACCTGTTGCGGGAGAGAGGAGCGCTGCGACACAGCGCCGTGCGCGCAGGGAGCAGCATGTCACAAATGAAATCCCCCATCGCAAGGTTTGTACAGAATGGATACGATAAAAGATATATAGGAAGGTTACGCAGGAGTTAAAAAATGGAAGAAGAAAAAATTAGAAAAGAAATGATGGACCTGCTTTTTGAAAAAACTAAGAATCTTTTTTCAGAAAAAGTCATCGATTATGGAACGAACCCGAGGAATTACGGGGCGATTGAGAATCCTGAAGGATATGCAAAGATCACCGGACCATGCGGTGATACTGTGGAAATATTTCTACGGGTGAAAAAAGGTAAAATTGAAGACATTCGATACACCACCAATGGCTGCATGACATCCCATGCTGCGGTCTCTGCAGCTACCGTGATGGCGAAGGGAAAAGCCCCGAAGGACTGTATCAGAATTAACCAGAGTTCCATCCTGGACCATTTGGGAGGGATGCCGGAAGACGCCAAGCATTGTGCTCTCCTTGCCGCCACAACACTGCACAGAGCACTGAGAAATTTTGCCGTCGGGAAAAAATAAATGATGCAATATAAAACGCTGATCAGTCTGGAGTGTATGGATGCCGGTTGCATAGGCATTCTCGTCGTCTTGACAGCCTACAAAATATAACGGCTCTTTCAATAGTAAAATTTCTTTGAGGAAGTGATGTAGCAGATGACCATGGCTGTACTGCAAAAATCCCTTGCCAATCATTTTGCTCGGTGGTGGGAATTCGAGCGGATGCCATGGCTCGACTGGGTACAGGTTGAAGTCACATCGCGGTGCAACGCGGCCTGCACCTACTGCCCGAGAACAGTATACCGATCCAACTGGCTCGACACAGACCTTTCACTTGACAAGTTCGAGAGAATGCTTCCCCTTTTCGCCACGGCAAGGATGATTCATCTACAGGGATGGGGTGAGCCATTTCTGCACACTGGCTTCTTCGAAATGGTCGCACGTCTGAAGAAGATCGGTTGCAAGGTAAGTACGACAACAAACGGTATGTTGCTCGACCGTCGGGAGATCGGCAGTCTCGTCGAGAGCGGTATCGACCATATTGCGTTCTCTTTAGCAGGCATAGGCGAGAAGAACGACACTGTGCGCAAAAAGACAGAATACAGAACGATCCTTCAGGCCATTACCGACCTTGCTGCCGAGAAAAGGGCTCGTCGTGTCGATACGCCAACGGTCAACATTGCCTTCTTGCTCCTCCGCTCAAATCTTCGCGACATCCACGAGATTATCCCGGCATTCAAGGACCACGGGATAGAGCAAGTGATCATCAGTACCCTTGACTTCGTTCCGAGTAAAGACCTGCGGGAGGAGATCCTTGCGCCGGCAGATGAAAACATGCACGGCGAATTGAAAACCCTGTTTGATGGACTGGTAAGGGAGGGTGAACGGGCAGGACTAAATATCTACTATCGGTTGGTCTCGCCGGGAAAGAGAAGCCGGATCTGCACAGAAAACATCGAGAGAGCGCTTTTTGTATCTGCAGACGGCGCCATCTCACCATGCGCATTCGCAAACATCTCTGCCTCAGGAATTTCCCACGTGGCAGGTGAGCGTGAAAAAGTATATCAGCGTCTCACCTTCGGCAATGCCACGGACGAGTCGATTCTCGCCATCTGGCAAAGTAAGGGATACGCTTCGTTCCGAGCTTCCTTCGATTCGATGCTCCATCCAATCTGCCAGGGATGTCCGAAGCTGTATGAGGTGTGAGCTTCGCTAATTTGATTCTTCGAGCACGTATCGCACCTTCATTTCCAAATCCTTGCGGAGGGAGTTATAAACAGAACAATACTTATCATGGGACAAGGATACGGCACGATCAACCTTTTGGGCGTTAAGGTTCTTCCCTCCTATATACAAGACGACCTCAATGGCCTTGAAATACTGCGGTGGTGTCGGGTTTCGCTCTCCCATGAGTTCCATCTTGAAACTTGTCAGTTGGACCCTCATCTTCTGTAAAAACATTACCATGTCGATCCCCATGCAACCGGCGAGACTCAGAAGCAGTGCCTCTGTCGGTTTGCAACCCCATTGGGCATGGGCATCGAATTCTATCTCATATCCCTGTTGGGTCGTGCCCGTAAAGATAAGATCCTTATCCCACGTCAGTGTCGTCTTTGTGATTGGTACGATTTTGTCCTTGTAGCCCGTGAGAGACTCTTCCAGCAAGTCTTTCTCTTCGCTTGGCATCTTTCTTTCTCCTTATTCGGCGAAACGATCAAAAGACCCTGCCGAACCAGTTCCGACCGACGGATGCATGATTTTCATTTTACATCCCGGGTCAATCCTTGATCCCGGCAATTTCTTTGGCCAGCTTCTTTTTATGATCGAGATTTCCCTGGCGTGAGATCATGATGCGTTGCGCCTGCGGTGAGCCTGCGCCATGCATGGATTCGGTCCGGTATCCCACTGCCGCCGTCCCGAGAGTGACATTTTCAATAAGCCGCAGTATGCGGCAGCGATGTTCAGTAGGAACCGACGCAATCCCTTTAAAATATTTTTCCACCACCTTGCCGATCTCAGGGTGGCGCAGATCCTGTTCGGAGGCCATGGTGACCATCAATCCGCCGGCAATATCCTCCGCAAGTCTCGCGATCTCGTAGGGGAGACGCGTAACATTCTGTTTGCAGACATTGGCAAGCAGCAAGTCAATCAGGTAGTTTCCGGATGCGGTCTGGTGCCCTTCCGCCGAACAGGCAATCCCGCAGGCGTAAAGGGTTTCATTGAGGTGCATCATTTCGATGAGCTTGTCCTTGATGTGGGATGCCTTGGCTGCACCGTTGTAATCGGCAGCCAGAGCCGCCGCGCCGATGAGCACGTCGCCGACACCGACCTTGCAGCCGCCATAACTCTGGCGGTGATACCCGGCAAACCTTTCCACCAGGGAGCCGCTGTATTCGTATTCGCCGCACATGAATACGTTTTCCCAGGGGACAAATAGATTGTCAAAGACCATCAGGGCCTCGTGGCCGCCGAATTCTTTGTTACCCACATCGATTTCACCGCCTTCGAGTTTCCGAGTGTCACAGGACTGGCGACCGTAGATGTACAATATACCCTCGGCGTCCGCAGGCGCCACGAAGGAAAGGGCATAATCGCTGTCCTCCTTCGTCATGGTCATCGTCGGCATTACAAGAATCCAGTGGGAATTGAGGGCCCCTGTCTGGTGGGCCTTCGCGCCCCGTACGACAATGCCGTCTTTTCTTTTTTCGACCACGCGCGTGTAGAGGTCCGGATCGGCCTGCTTGCCGGGCGGGAGGCTGCGGTCACCCTTGGGGTCCGTCATGGCGCCATCCACCGTCAGGTCTTCTTCCTGCATCATCAGCAGGAACTTGATGAATCGCTCATGGTATTTAGTGCCAAGTTTCTTGTCCATCTCGAAGGCGACGCTGTCGACGGCATTGATGGCATCCATTCCAACGCAGCGCTGAAAACATGCCCCCGTTTTCTGCCCCATGAGCCTCTGCATCTTCACCTTCTTTATCAAATCTTCAGTGTTCCGGTGTATGTGACAGAAGCGGTTGATCTTTTTTCCTGTCAGGTGCGATGTCGCAGTCATCAGATCCTCATGCTGGGGATTCTGGGCCAGGGCGTATGTCATCTTTACCGAATTCATTGAGGGCCTGATGATCGGATGGTCGACGGGATTTTCCACCCGCTCACCCATCAGGTAGATTTTAAAATTCATTTTACGCAGGCTCTCTTCATATTGTTCAGGTGTTTTTAGTGCCATATCCATTGCTCCTCATATTAGAAATATGTCTTACTTATGACCATAAACGTAAGGGCAGCAGTTCAGGACTGACCTCCCCCGATATTTGTACCATTGAGTATGAGTGTAATCCAGAAATATTTGATCGGGATGTTCGCTCTCACGGTCCTATATTTATTATTGACATGCATTTTCAAATAGCGTAAATGAAAATGAAATCCATTAACAATTGGGGGATGATTAATGAAGAGGAAACAAGGATCGCCGTTGTTACATGGGAAATTTAAGGGATACGGCTACCGGATGACCCAGGGCCGTGAGGCCGTCATGAATGCTCTGGCAGGTGCGAAGGATCATCTGAGCGCTGAAGACATCTATATGCAAGTTCATCCCGCCTATCCCGCTATTGGTTTGACATCCGTTTACAGAACTCTGGAGGTTCTTGTAAGTACCGGTCTGGTCTATAAGTTTGATTTTGGCGACGGGCGGGCCCGATACGAGATATCAGAAGGTCCCCGGGGAGAGGGACACCATCATCATCTGGTGTGCACCGGCTGCGGGCGCATCATTGATTATGCGGACTTTATCGATGAGGAGTTAGCGCTCTTGAAAAAGACGGAAACTGGATTATCAAAAAAGTATAATTTCACAATTATTAACCATCTCATACAATTTTACGGGTTCTGCCACAAATGCAAGACTAAGAAAAATGAAAAGTAGCCGTGCCGACAGAACCATGCAGGTTGCAGGGTTGATGAACCACTTTTGGCTTGTCCTTTTTTCGGAGGATAACCTCAGAAAAGCGGCAGGCCTGAGATACATCAGTCACATGGGGGATGAGCAGCCATACTGGTATCTTTGGCATGCGGCGCACATTGGGGTATATGAACTCGATCTTCTCGGAGCGCAATCTATCGATGGCTACGACTGGCTGGCAGAATTCGTAATCAAATATTACCCAGATAAAGACGAGCCGTGGTACGAGGGCTTGTCCTTTCTGGAAAAGCGCTGCCGCGCAAGTGATGTCTTTCAAACCCCGCCCTCGGCCGGAGGCGGCTGTCCCTGCCACAGCCTTTCCCACAACCACGAAGAACATCGATTCGCTGATCTTGCAGAGGGCACAGGCGCGCCCTCCTATGCCTGCAGGTCCATCATACCCCCAGATTTTTTCTACACCGGCCATCTTTACATCGCTTTCAAAGACACGGTAGGCAGCATTATACGACTTAAAACACAGACGAGCTGGCAGGTGGCCATTACGAAAAACCACAGCATCAGAAATGGAGATGGTCAAGCTTTGACGTTTTTTAAAAAAGGTGCCGTCGACCGAAATTACCCCGGCTTCGCCATCAGCAATTTTATCTATCAGGGACTCGTAAGAAGCTGGTCTTCTTTTCATCAGTACGGGGTTAATCGTGAACAGATTTGGAGGGGAGAAGGAGCTACATTTTTAAATGACGGGAGAGACATTAAGACGGAACCTTCCCGTAATATAGAGAGGATCATCGCCCAGACGGAATTGGTCTGCCGGGAGGGAGATGTTCTGGCCTTAGTGCCGGACGGTGATCTGGAAGGAATGCATTTGGAAAACTAAATAAAGGAGGTTTAATCATGGAAGAAGATGTTAAGGAGGTTAAAAAAGAGAAGGGCTGGGGAAGCGGTATCCTGGTGGGACTCTTGGTCGGCATCGTTCTTTTCATGCTGACCTACCAATTGCTGCTTATGGCTAAATAGCAAAGGAGGTTGCTAAAATGGAAAAAGATTTTTCGCGGCGTTCTTTTATCAAGGGGATGGCCGTAGGCACCATGGCGGGATATTTCGGCGCTGCGGGATTGTCATCCACCGTTTTCAAGAGCCAGCTTCTGCCAAAAGAAAAACTCAACCCCGTAGACATCGGCCAGGTTAAGAGTTTGAAGATCAAGGTCATCTCGGAGACAAGCTGGTATGACAACAATGTCTTTCTGAATGATGTCAAGAAGGCCGGGGGACTCTTAGTCAATCAATATGAGATTCCGTGGACCCGGGAAGGCGTGAAGGCCGGCTACCTGGGAGACAATCTGGGAGGTTTCTCCACCTATATCGAGGCGGAGCTCATGGATGGGAAGGTCATAAAGATCCTCCAGGATACGGGCTGGAATCCCCATTGGATGGACAAGAGATTCAAGGAAGAGGGGATAGCCGAAAAACTCGCCAGAAAGGAGATTGATTTCCAGGTGATCACCCATGAGCACATCGATCACTTTTTCGGTATCGAATCTACGACCCGGCATTACCCCGATATCCCCATGTATGTACCTAAGGGATTCTATCAGGATGGCTTTGATCTTTTGAAGGGGAAGAGCTTTCCTAAAGCAAATGTAAAGAACGACCATCCCCATAAAGGAAAAGTCACCGTTCTCGATTCCAAGCAGGTCAATGTCCTCTATCCGGGTATTGCCCTTATGACCTTCGACGTACCCATCATCCTTCGGGTCTTCGGCGAACAGGCCTTTGTCTTTAATGTGAAAGACAAGGGGATTGTCTTGGTGACCGGCTGCTGTCACCAGGGTATAATCAGCTACATGGAGGAAGTGAGAAAGAAAATACTTGGAGGTCAAAAGATATACGCCGTGCAGGGCGGTCTTCACATTTCGCCTTTCGAGGACTGGGACCCACAATACGACGATCTTATTATGGCCTTCAACAAGTATGGCGTACAGAAAATCGGGTGCAATCACTGTACCGGCTTTATCACAGCCGAAAAAATGATCAAAGCCGGCCTCCCTGTCGTCAAGGGTACTGCCCGTCACATGAGCAAGCGGGACATTTACCTGGGTAACGGGGACGAACTGGTCATCGCTTAATTATATCAGGGAGGTGATAAAATGAGTGCAAATGCTCTGGATACATTGTGGCTCGAGGAAAGATCGTTAACAAATCTGATTAAGCAACCTGCCATAAGAGGCATTCTCGATACGCTACTGGCCTTTGCCGTTTTCATGGGCCTCTGGTGGGTTTTCATGGATCCCCGTGGAGTCCTCCGCTGGTATACGCCCCAGTATGGTTATATGTACATTCGCTGGCTTCTCATCGTCGCCATCTGGCAGGCCTATATCTTCAACTTCTGGCCCTTCAAACTGACATGGATGGAAAAAACACACCCGCTTAAGAAGGGTCTAATCCTGATCGCGATCAATTTTGTGGTGACGGGTCTTCTCGTCTGGGTATTCTACTACAACATTTTCGGGAGACTGGCGATCCCGTACTTTAGCTGGCCGGAGCTGAAAAAGACGGGGCTTTCCGATTTCTTCTCCCGTGAATACTCATCTCTTGCCATTTTGATGATGGCGGCGATTGCTTCCTGGTTAAGCCCTATCTGGCCCGCGGCATTCGAGAACTACCCTTGGCACAATCTGAAACAACCGGCTAAAGGATTCACAGTCTTTGCCGTAACATTTCTTCTCACTACCTATGCGTATCTCATCTTCATGCATCCACACTACCGTGTTCTCTTCTACCCCTGGCAGGAGTATACGGCGGCTTTCCCCTGGTGGTACGATTCCTTCCATACGCTGAGCGGCAATTTCAACGTCGGCTGGATTATGTGCGCCACAGTGTCCGTGTGGCTGCTGGAGACGATCATGGAACGTTATCCCTTCCGGCTGGTCAAGTCCCAGCCATGGCGGGGGCTGACAGGGTTCGCCTTCATTCTGCTGCTGGCCTGGATACTCTTTTTCACCTTCACCTTCATGCAGGACATGGTCTGGGGACCCTCCGTTGAGGGGGCGAAACGCCTCATGGCCCCCGACTGGCGTTATCTCCACAACGGGGAACTCGCCGTTATCCTCCTTACGGTAGCATTGGCTCTTTATTTCTACTTTGACAACTGGCCACGAAAGTTCAGCACGGAGGTGAACCTGCTCATCCGTGTGGCCATTACCATCATCGGAGCATGGGGCATCCATTGGCTCTATTACAAGTACAGCCCCCAGCTTCTCGGAACCCAGTCGGGCTACTCACATCCACAGCAATTTCCTATGGCGCCGGTAATCCTCTTCATCAACGTCATGTTGTACCATAACTGGTTCATGGACGGCTGGCCGGGTAAGCGCATAAAACAGGATTTGAAGGTTGCGTAAAAAGTGTTATTTTTCCCATATACATGACGTATTCCCCGGCCCCGCTTTTGACGCGGGGTTGGGGATATTCATTTCTATGTTGAAAGGCTTCTCCCTGTATGGGATATACGTTGTGACCAGGTTATCGAGGTAATGTTATGTCTGACAGAATTAGTCGTCGCGGTATGTTTACAAGAGAAATTCTGAAATTATTTTTCAATCTTGCTTCAACTAAAACACTTAACGAAGAAGAGCTGCACCGTGAAAGTCTCGAGCAGTATTTCAAGTCGCCGATTCATAGCTATCCACTCCTTCAAGAAATGCCCTGGGACCTTCTCGTTACCGAGGCAGAGATGCGCGGCATACCCATTGAAGGAAGGGACAAGAATGATATCGCCAGAGATCTTTTTCTAAAAGATAATAATTCAATAACTTAGAATAGTAACACGGTCTGCCAATTTGGCGTCCAAGTCAGATTAATAAGGAGAATTTATGTTTCACGCAGATGCATGCGATTATTGCGGCGAGTGTCTCAATCTTTGCCACTACCTGGATTTCGACCGGGAAAGCGGGGGTAGGGAATTTAAGAAACTTGTGCAGGGTGAAAAGGTTGCCTGGCTGAAGGACTGCGTGACATGTATCGCCTGTAATGAATACTGCCCAAAGGGTGCCCGTCCTTTCGATTTGATCCTGAAGCGGCTGGAAGAAGAGGGAGATTTCACGGAGAAAGCCCTGCGGGATCAGATGGCCGAGAGATTCAAACCGGAAGGCGAACCGAGGCCGGTGGAGTCCAAAGACCGGGTGATGTCCATCTGCGTTATGCAGGGTAACATGCCCTGGGCCATCCAGGGACAGCTCTTCGAGACGATGCCACTGCTCAAAGGTAAACACTATTTCTGCAATGTCCTCTTCGCCCACATGGGAGACGAGTCGGTCATGTTGAATCGTCTGCAGGCCATGGTGGACAACCTGGCCAAATCCGGGGCAAAGGAGATCGTCTTCGTGCACGACGACTGCTACGCCGCCCTTAAAGGTATTGCACCGGAATGCGGCATCAATGTCCCCTTCCGGCCAGTCCACGTATTTGAGTATCTCAGGGACTATCTGAAAGAAAACAAGAGCAAAGTCAGGAAACTTAACATGAAGGTTGCCTACCAGCGTCCCTGCGCCTCCCGGTATACGCCTGAGAAGGATTACCTGGTGGACGAAATCTTCGACGCCATCGGAGTGGAGCGGGTAAAACGACAGTACGACGGTATCAATGCCGTATGCTGCGGCGTGGAGGTGGCGGGCCCGGGGTTGAAGCTCTTCCCGAGAGGAAAGAACTTCGAGCCTTTTCAGGAGAAGAACATCAAGGACGCGAAGGATCACGGCGCCGAGGCGATGGTCTATCTTTGCCCCATGTGTTTCGCTACACTCGACAAGAAGGTGCGCGACGCGGGAATGAAAAATTATATGATCACTGATATCTGCCGGCTTGCCCTGGGTGAGAAACTGCCGGAAGAAAAACCGCTGTAATCAAAATGTAAAAAAGACACTGGATCGTTCTTAAAGGTATGTATGAAAAAAATAACCGGGTCTAACATTACGAATCTACAGAGCCGTCAGATCGAAAAAAAATATCTCCGTCTGTTTGAAAAGCTGAGCAAATCAGAGCAGGAGAAATCAGTCATTCTCGATGCCATGACCGAACTCGTCTTGTATCTCGACACGGATTTGAAAGTTATCTGGGCCAATAAGGCCATGCAGGATGCATTTAATCTGGCACCCGGCAAATTGAATAAGAAACACTGCTATGATGCGCTTCATAATGGAAATCAAGGCCATCACTTTTATAAAAGAAGGACGCACGACAAAGGAAATGGCAAAGTTGCTGAACGCGTCAGCAAAGACAGTCGAAGTGCACCGGGATCATATCAGAAGAAAGTTGAACCTGAACAAGAGGAAGGCAAATCTGAGATCTTATCTTTTGTCTTTGTAGTTTTAGCTACTCCCGATTTTGTTGACTACTTATAAAAAGTACGTATACTGTGCGTAGTTTTTCAGTATTGATATTTCAATGAATAAATGATGCTATTTTTTGACGTTCCATGAGCATATGGGACGCGTAGACAGTTCCCACCGGGAGACGGCAATCGCGGAAGCATGCGGAGAGCCCCCCATGTGCGGAGAGAAGTATCTTACAAAAAATTTCATAAAAAAAGGAGGATAGATCAATGACAAAAGAGGAGAAAATCGAGGAAATCCGTCAGCGTGCCCGCAAGAATTTTTCTTTGGGGTATAATTGTGCGGAATGTGTCACCGAAGCGGTTCTAAGTCTGGTGGATACGGGACTGCCTCCGGCAGTCAAAAAAGTCGCAACGGGATTTGGCGGCGGCATAGGGCTTTTCGGAGACACTTGCGGCGCCCTGGCAGGGGCGGTGATGGCCGTGAGCGCCGTCCACGGCAGGGATTCACTCCCTGAAGGAGCGGATCAAAAGGAAGTGGTGGTGAAGGGGAAGGCCCAGTTGTACGGGAAGCCCGGTATTTACCGGATATTCAATATGGTCCCCAACCGCTTCAAGGCTAAACATGGAAAGACCTTGTGCAGGGAATTGACGGTGCCATGGCAGGGCACCTGGCTGTGCAGGGAACACGCGCTGTTCTGTCGTGAGATTATCACCGATGCGGCCGGGATTGCGGCGGACCTTGCCCTGTCTGACAAGGATGAACTGGGAGCTATGCCCTTCGGTGAAAACGTGGAAAACCTCAAGGATTGATTTAACCCAGAGAGATATGAACAGTCGTGATGCGATTGAAATGGTAACCGGGGAGGTTATTCAATGAGTCAAAAACTGGTTATTGTGGGAGGCGGGGCGGCAGGCCCATCGACAGCTGCCGAGGCAAAAAGAAGAAACCCTTCCCTTGAAGTGACGATGATTGAGAAAGGTGACTTTGTTTCCTACGCTGCCTGACCGATGCCATATTACATCGGTGATGTAATCAAAGAGTCAAAGAAGCTCGTTATCCGCACGCCGGAAGAATTCAAGAAAACGGGCATCGATGTAAAGATCAAGACACGCGTGGATGGTGTCGATGCTGAAAAGGGATCACTTTTTTTATCCGACGGTACGAGTCTTCCTTACGACCTCCTGGTCATGGCGACAGGGGCCGAAGCGATCCGCCTGGATATTCCGGGCAGAGATATGGAAGGCGTCTACGTCATCCGGGACTTGACCGATGCCTTGAAGATGAAATCCTACCTGAACGAAAAGGGCTGCAAGAAGGCAGTTTTGATCGGGGCAGGCTATATCGGCATGGAGATGTGCGAGGCGCTGAGAAACCTGGGAATCGAAGTGAAGGTCATGGACATTCTGCCGCGGCCGGCCGTACGGTGGGATGCCGAATTCACGAAGATGATCGTGGAAGAACTGGCCAAGAACCAGGTGGAGTTCCTCCCGGAGACGAAACCTCTGGCCATCGAAAAGGGGAAGGGCTACCGGTTGAAACTGCACACCAGCGGTGGCGAGCTTGATGCCGATCTCGTGCTGATGGGAGTTGGCACAACGCGGAACGCCGTGCTTGCCGAATCCATGGGACTTGCCATGGGGGAAAGCGGCGCCATCAAGGTGGATTTCCGGCAGAAGACATCCCGGGAAGGGGTCTATGCGGTGGGAGACTGCTGTGAGGTCTTCCACAAGGTCGCCGGAAGATGGGTCTATTTCCCTCTGGGCGATGTCGCCAACAAGCAGGGCCGTGTTGCCGGTCAGAACATCGGCGGGTATCCGGCGGAATTTCCGGGCGTCGTGGGCGCCCAGGCCTTCAAGGTCTTCAACTTGGAGGTGGCCGCCACGGGACTGACGGAAGAGGAAGCCGCAAAATACGGGTTTCAGCCGGTGAGTGCCATGATCTGGGGTCTTCCCGTAGGCCGTCCTATGGCTAAGGGGGAAAAGCTCGGCGTAAAACTTGTAGGAGACAAGACGACGGGGAAACTTCTCGGCGGCCAGTGCATCGGTGAGAAAGGTGCAGTTCAAAGGGTCAGCAGCCTTTCTGTCGCCCTGTGGGCGGGACTGTCCGTGGATGAGGTCGGCTACCTGGATCTCCCATACGCACCGCCCTTCGGAGGCGCCTGGGACGCCATCCACATCGCGGCCCAGTCTCTCAGGGGCAAGATGTAAATCGGGTAAGCATAGAAAGAATTTTTCCGAGCGTATTAGGCTCGATACTAATGAGAGGGATCGAAGTTGGCATTAGAGAACGATCCGGGATTGGAGACAATAGCCGTCAAGATCGGACGTGAGGCGCGGAGAAGCTACAGGGGTCTGGGCGGCACATTCGCGAGTTTTGTGTATTGCTGTCTTGACAAAAAAATCGTGCCGGGTTTTCACGAAAAAGGTCTCATTGCTGAAGCTAAACTGAAGGAAGGAGGCCTGCTGCTTGTATTATCCGGAAAGATGACCGAGACCGAATTGATGGAATTCATGGACATTGCCTTAGAAAATATAGGAGCATTTCCCGGCGAACAGGCCGTAGCAAAATATATAATAGACGTCAAGTCTAAAGAATAAACTAATTCGGAGGATATTATGGCATTAAAAACTTCAAAGGAGTATCTGGAGAGCGTAAAGAAGCTTGCGCCCCGTGTCTATTGCGGGGGGAAATGGGTGAAGGGTCTGCTCAACAATAAAATTACGCGTTCCATGGTCATGGCGAACGCGGCGATTTACGAGCTCGCTGAAGACCCGAAAAACAAGGAAATCATGGTCGGTACCTCCCACCTCACGGGAGAGCCCATCAACCGCAACCTTAACGTTGCGCGCAACATCCACGACCTGGACATGCGGCAGGAGATGGCCCTCTTGACGAGCCAGACAGTGGGGACCTGCAACTACCGCTGCGTAGGTTGCGATGCCCTCAACAGCCTTGCCTCCACAACGTGGGAGATGGACCGGGATCTGAAAACGAAATATAATGAAAGATTCAACAAGTGGCTTGCATTTGCACAGGCCAACGACCTGGCAGTATCCGGGGCAATAACAGATGCAAAAGGAGATAGGAAAAAGAGGCCTTCCCAGCAGGACGAGCCAGATACATTCGTTCACCTCGTCGAAAAACGGGAGGACGGGATCGTAGTCCGGGGGATCAAGGTGAGCCAGAGCGGCGCCATAGGGTCGCATGAAACTCTCGTTCTTCCAGGCGGCGCCTTGAGAGAAGGCGAAGAAGCCTTCGCCCTGGCCTTCGCCGTTCAGAACGGTGCACCGGGGCTTACTTACATCTGCCAGTACAATGCCTACTCGGCAGAGCGGGAATTTTGTGAAGATGAAGCCGAGATTGGGAATCCCGTCTTTGGACAAAGGGAAACCTCGACGATGGTTTTTGACAACGTCTTCATTCCCTGGGAGCGGGTTTTCCTCTGCGGCGAAACCAAGTTCTGCGGGAAAATGGTCACCCGGTTCGCCAAGGCCCACCGTATGAACTGCGGCGGGGCTTGCAAGGTGGGGTTCGCCGACCTGATCATCGGCGGGACCGTGCTTGCCGCCGAATACACCGGTGTGGACAAGGTCCCTCACATTCAGGAGAAGATCATTGATATGGTCCGCTTGAGCGAGACCTCCCACGCCTGCGCCATCGCAGCGGCCATGCGGGGAAGGGAAGAACCCAAGGGATCTGGCGTCTTCCTGCCGGATGATCTCTTCGGCAACGCCGCCAAGCTGAACATCGCCCACGGATTCTGGGAAATCATCAAGAACGCCGGAGATATCGGCGGCGGCTTGGTGGTGACCATGCCGAGGTTGAAGGATCTGGAAGACCCGGAGGTCGGTCCCATGCTGAAAAAGGCTTTCGCGGCTGCAGCCCCGGCGGACAAGCGCCTCAAGGTCGCAAAGTTCCTGCAGCACTGGTCAGCCGGTCTGCATGGCACGGGTACCTGGCACGGCGCCGGCGCCCCGCAGACCCAGAGATTCATGATTTCTGTCCTGACGGACTTTGAAGCCAAGAAGAAGATGGCTAAAAAGATCATGGGCATGAAGGAAGAATAATTAAGGAGAGCTAACGAAGAAAAAAGAGGCAAGGCGTTTTCGCTTGCCTCTTTTTATTTTAGCAGGAGAAGTGAAACCGGAATTATAAAGGAGGAATACCATGAGCACACCCACCATGCTGGAGAAGGCGTTTCACGTCATCATAAAACGTATGGTAGAAACCGGGCAGGCGCCCTTTTACACGGAACTTGCCGCTGAACTTGGTCTTTCCGCTGAGGAAGGCCGGAAGGTCACGCAAGATCTGTTCTCCTCGGGAATCCCCGCGTGGCTGTATCCCCGCACCGAACACATCGTCTCCTTCGCTCCCTTCAACAACCTTCCGACCCAATATCGAATCACCATCGACGGTCAGCAGAAATGGTTCGGCCAGTGAGCATTCGAATCGCTGGCGGTCTGCTGGCTATTCCCTGGCAAGGCAGTGACAGTGGATTTTCCCTGTCTCGATTGCGGCGAACCGCTCCGGGTGGTCATCCGGGACGGGACGGTTCTGAACGGAGAAGCCTCAGGGTACACGGCCTATGTAGCAGTGCCCTTCTGGAAATGGTTTGAAGACCCGGGTTATGCTTGAAGCACCATGAATCTCTTCCGGTCGGAAGAGCACGTCCGCAACTGGAAGTCCTTTGTCGAAGGCACCGACGAGGGCATCCTGTCCTTGGCCGATCTGCGCAAACTATTCTCCGGGCCTTTCTTCAGGCGGCGGATGGATAAGGACTATTTGTCACACATGCATGAATATGCCCGCGAGATGGTCCAGGGCATGAAAGAAATCGGCAAGACCGGTCCGTTCTGGAAAAAGCCAAAAACTTAATTCGGCCGTGCGCCGTCATAGGAATTGATATATGAAACCCCGCCCGCCGCAGTGAGCGGGGTTTTGTTTTTTCGAAATCGCAGCGAAATCGGGGTCAGGTCTTGTATTTTAGCATATTCTGGAACAACTGATCAGCCTGCTCACAGAGGTGTAATGCAGGCAGATATGGTCGGCGATTTCCTTCTGCGTGTATCCGTGCTCTCCCTGAGCAATGCCA
>Ga0208102_1000152_pt1 | contig 33466 bp, 30 predicted proteins | sample CryBogmetaGMA17M_FD_184549 | JGI IMG/M metagenome (GOLD analysis project Ga0208102, IMG submission 184549) | Freshwater microbial communities from Crystal Bog, Wisconsin, USA - MA17M (SPAdes) | ecosystem: Environmental > Aquatic > Freshwater > Lake | place: Crystal Bog, Wisconsin, USA...
TTATAAGGGTTATCATTAACTTGCTCGGGCTCATCTACCAAAGCCGAATTAACAGCAATAATTTCTCCGGCAACCGGACTAAATAAATCCGATGCTGTTTTAACGGATTCAACCACAGCACATTGCTCTTGTGCTTTAACTTTACGACCCACGTCAGGCAACTCTATATAAACCAAATCGCCCAATTGTTCCTGAGCAAAATCGGTTATACCCACGCGAACGATATTATCGTCTTCCACACTCGCCCATTCATGCGACAGCGCATACTTTACATTTTTTGGTAAATTACTCATAGTTTAAACCCTCAAAAATTAGTCAGGTACAATTAAGGCACAAGGCACAAGGTACAAGGTACAAGGTGCAAGGTGCAAGGTGCAAGGTCATTTTTATTCATTAGCCTTTAGCCTTTACCCTTTACCCTTTAACCTTGCAACTTGCACCTTTAACCTTTAACCTTTAACCTTTGGCCTTACATATTAACAAACATCTTTAAAACATGCCTGAGATACTGATCTACACAACCACTATTTGCCCTTATTGCGTGATGGCTAAACGCCTGCTCGACAAAAAAGGCGTCTCTTATACCGAGATTAACGTAGGCACCCAACCGGACTTAAGAGAGGAAATGATGCGCAAAACCAAGCGCCGAACGGTACCTCAAATTTATATTGGTGACTTTCATGTTGGCGGCTTTGACGACCTATATGCGCTTGAGCAGCAAAAAAAACTGGATACTTTACTGGGCTTTGCTTAAATCAAGTACTCTACAACCGCCCAAAATCAAGCCATTTCTGAAGCAATAGGTCAATTAGGTTACACAAAACCACCATTAAACAATTATAATTAACTTTTTAAAGAACGACATTTTACGTTACTTGCTACCCTTATGAAAAAAAAGCCACTCAGCACGCCTAAAGCCAGTGCTCCAAATGTTAGTGTTCTTGAAAGCCAAGCCGTGTCAAAATTGAATGCAGGGCAATACAAAGAAGCCATTGAACTGTACAAAGCACTATTAAAGCAGTCAAATAAGGCGGATTGGCGACAAGCATTAGCCCGGTGTTATTTACAGAGAGCCTTGGGATTTGCCACAAAAAGCATGATTAAAGAAGCGTTGGTTTTATGGGAAAATTATGCCCAATATGCTGAACCGCCTTATCAAGCTTTTGATCACTATATCAGTTGGCTTTTGCAAACCAATAACATGGTAAAAGTTAAAACCTGTTTGGAGCAGTTATCAGCACAACAACTGGATGAACAATATCCTGACCTTGCAGGTTTATTGGGTTTGCTTGTTATTACCGGAAAAATAACTTGCCAGGAACTGTTGCCAGCCGATTCGGTTTTCATGAAGCATTTGATTTTTGCACAAGCCGCGTTGAGCGCTAACAAAAACAATAAACTGGAAGACCTTGAACAGGCGCTACAAAAACTGCCGTTTCGTTCTGCTTTCCGTGATTTTCGTACCGTTATGAAAGCGGCTCTCTTGATCCCTGAGTCAATCGAACAAGCGCAAGCGCTGTTAGCCAAAATTCCTGCCGATTCACCATATCAACAAGCAGGCAAATTACTCTTGGCGATTACGCATCAAGGCGCCGCCTTGGTTAATGACTTGGCGCAATTTACCCCGTCACAAATCAAGCTGGTTGAAACAGCAAAAAACTTCAATAAAAAGCAGATCGAGCTACTGGATATCGTCACCAAACAAAAAGACCGCTTGTCGGACAAAACAAAATTTAATTTAGTCCTTCAGTATAAAGCGCTGTTGGGTGCCGATTTAGCACAACATTACTGCCGGGTCGCACTGTCAACCTATCCTGCCGGGCAACGTGACTTTACCAAACATTTTGGCGCACTTAATGATTTTGAAGTCTGGCGGTTAAAAGCCCTTACCTGCGAACACGATGGGGACTTTTATGGTTCAGAGTATTATTGGAAGCAAGGCATTGCTGTTCTAAAAAAACAGGGGTCTGAAGGCGCGTTTAAGATAGCGCTAATCATGAGACATATCGCCAAGCATCAGGAAACACCCGAAGAAGCCATTAACTGGCTAATAGACAGCCTTGATCATGACCCGGATGACCGTGATAGTTACGTACAAATTATTCATTATTTTGAACGACAAACGCAAGAAATTGATACGTACAAAGAATGGCTGGATAAAAGTATCAAAAAGTTTCCAAACGATATTGAATTATTAGGGTTGGCAATAAAAGCCGCCGTGCGTAACAAAGCGTTTAAAAAAGCGACAAACTATGCACAGGACTTATTAAAAATTGATCCCGTTAACACGTTTGCCAAACAGGTTTTATTTTCCAGTCACTTGGGACATGCCCGAAAATTAATTAAAACTAAAAAGTTTCATCTGGTTGAAAAAGAAATCCAACAGGCAGAAAAGATAACCTTAAGTAAACGTTACCAGACGCAAGCGCAGTTAATGCGAGGCTTTTTGGTATTGCTTGCGGAAGATAAAAACAGAGGCGAACAGCTCATTATCGAAGCCCTGCAAAAATATAATGACGGTGTATTTAATGCGCATTTTTACATTATTATGGAAGCACTGTTACTTAATTTTCCCATGGCACCCTTGCTAAAAATAGTACCGCCCTTGGCAAAAAACCAGGTATTGTCTCAGCAAGAAATAATTCAACTGACTCAACAGATTCAACAATACGCTGATGCCGACTCCACCAATCAGGCACTAGTGCATAAGGCACTGGAAAAAGTAAAAGCCGTTATTAAACAATCAATAACACCTAATCTTGGCGAGGAAACCCTGTTAACGCTATGCCAATGCCTGGATGCTATCGGTCATTTTGAGTTAATACGTGTTTGTGCAAAAATTGCCCAACCGGTTTGGAGCAAGCCTATCTGGATGTATTATCGGGTCTATTCAGAAGCCAATGGCCAACCTGAGAAATGTTCCGACATAAACACCTACCGCTTGCATGAAAGCCTTAAAGAAGCCCAAGAACAAAATGATCTGCGTACCGTTACGCTAATCGGTAATTTTCTCGATCAATTTCATCAATCTCGCACGCCGTTTGGTTTAAATATTTTCGATTCATTATTTGACGATGATGAAGACGAAGAGCCTATAGAAATACTGTTTGGTCATTTGCCCGAAAGTTTATTCGATAAAATCGTCGCAAAAACTACTGACTTGATTAAAAAATTTTCACCAGACCGGATGCTAAAACTAATCGCCGCCAACTATTTATCAAACGACAAGACCCTGATACTTAGGCTGACTAATGATTTTGATCTACTGTTTGCTTTTTTAATGCTAAAAGCGGCAGATGACTTGGGTATTGATACAAACGTGACGGCCGCTAAAATTATTGAAGTCTTTTCTGATAAAGAAGCAACGTCAAAACCCAAGCCATTTCCGTTTTTTTAACAAACAATACACATTTATGAAAACACCTTACGACATATTAGAGGTCACTGAACAAGCCACTGATAGCGAAATCAAACAGGCTTATTTGCAAAAGGTGAAACTTAATCCACCTGACCGGGATCATGAAAAATTTCAACAAATACACCGCGCTTACGAAACCATTAAAAATGTAACCAGCCGCGAAAATTTCGCACTGTTTAATTATCCGGAAGCTGATTTTGATGCACTGCTGGAACAGGCCTTTATTAATGAATCATTATTAATGAACGCCAATATTTTCGAGACCTTGTTACGTACCAGTATTGACAATAACACTTTTATACCCGGCAACCCTAAAAAGACAACCGTATGAGTGACCAACAAAAAAAACGTTTGCTGGAAGAATTTGAGACTTATCTGGCGCAAACCGACCTGACTGAAAATCTCGGCACTGAACCGCCTGACTTAAGCACTTTACTCAGTGAAATGGCAGGTTTAAAAAGTGAAGTTAAAGCCGAAGCCAGGCATTTTAAAGCCACTTTGGATACCCTGAGCGTTGCTCTGGATACCCTTCAAGCGGATAATAAAACACTTGCCGACCAACTGGCAGCTCACGGCGATCACGTCGAATCTGTGCGCAGTGAAACCCTGCGTGCTGTACTTTTGGATATGGTTGATATTTATGATCGACTCAGCGTAGGTTTTGGTATTTTACAAAACTACAATCCGGTTTCATCGTTGTTTAGTCACTCCAAAAAACAGGATATCCGCTTTATAGACGCCTTTAAAGAAGGCCAGTCCATGACGCTTAATCGCTTTGAACAGTTATTACAACGCTATCATGTCAATGCGATAGACTGCCTTGGCAAACCACTTGACCCTCGCACCATGAGCGCAGTTGAAATCAGTCATAACCCAAAACTTGACAACGGTATTGTGATCGAGGAACTGCGTAAAGGTTTTCTTTTTGAAGAAAATGTCTTGCGTCTTGCAGAAGTCAAAGTTAATAAAATCTAACCTATTATAAAAAACTTATGAATGAAATAATTATCGGAATTGATTTAGGAACGACTAACTCGGAAGTCGCCATTGTAGAAAATGGTCAAGTATTAGTCATTACCGACAACAACAAAAAAATCTTGCCCTCCTTTGTAGGCATTGATGATCAAGGTGATATTTTGGTGGGCGAAAGCGCCAGAAACCAATACCTGGTTTACCCGGAACGTACCGTTAAATCCATCAAGCGTTTGATGGGGCAAGATATCCAAGTCGATCTGGCCGGACATGCTTATGCGCCACAAGAAATTTCTGCCATTATTCTAAAACGCCTTAAAGCCATTGCCGAACAATACCTTAATCAACCGGTGACTAAAGCCGTTATTACCGTACCTGCGTATTTTTCTGACGCTCAACGTCAAGCTACACGCGAAGCCGGGGAAATTGCGGGTCTGGAAGTGGTGCGCATGATTAATGAGCCCACTGCCGCTGCACTGGCTTATGGCGGCAATCAGATGGAACAAAAGCACATGCTGGTTTATGACTTGGGCGGTGGCACGTTTGACGTTTCGGTCGTAAATATTGAAAGCGGCGTTGTCGAAGTACTCTCCAGCCATGGTGACAACCATTTGGGCGGGGATGATTTTGATCAACAAATCATTGAGCATATACTGGATCATCTTCAAGACACACACGGCGTCGATGCTCGCCAACATAGCAAGGCACTGGCGCGTATTACGCGTGCCGCTGAAAATGCAAAATTTGTACTTTCAGATGAGCCTTTTGTAAAAATTGAAGAAGAATACTTGCTGGAGCATGAAGGCGCCGCGATTCATTTATCTTTAGAACTGTCTCGCACCGATTATGAAGAAATGATCGAAGACTACATCAACGCGACCATAGATGCCGTGCATATCGCCATGAAAGGCGCCAAATTAACGCCCGCAGACATTGACGAAATTGTTTTGGTGGGCGGCTCAACGCGCACACCGTGTATTCGTGAACGACTTTTTGATGAATTCGGCTTTGAACCGCACAGCGAGGTCGATCCCGATTTATGTGTCGCCATGGGAGCAGCCGTTCAGGCCGCCATGATTAGCGGACAAGAGGTCAATGCCGTATTAATCGATATCACACCTTATACTTACGGCACCAGTGCGATAGGTTATTTGAATGATGACTATTATCCGTTTAAATATGTCCCTATTATTCACAAAAATACCGCCCTGCCTAATCGTAAAACCGAAGCTTTTGTAACCAATCATGATGGTCAGGAAGTCATTAGTGTAAAAGTCTATCAAGGTGAAGATCCTGATGCCTTGAACAATATAAAAATTGGCGAATTTCTGGTTGAAGGGCTACAGGATGTTGAAGCCGGTAACGTTATTACCATCACCTTGGCACTTGATCTTAACGGGTTGCTGCACGTTTCGGCACAGGAAAAAGCGACTGGCCTGGAAAAATCCATTACGATCAAAAATGCTATCTCCCGTTTTGAACAAGGCGAGTTGGATTCTGCCAAACACCGCATCAATACGCTATTCGGACAAAATGAAGCCGGTAGTATTATTGATAACAATCAGTCGCCAGAAATTGTAGCGGCTCTTAAACTGATCGCCAAAGCAGAAGCCTTGTTTGATAAAACCTCAACTGAAGACAAAGAGGATATGATTGATTTAATCGAAGACATAAATACCTGTATCGAAGCCGGACTCGATGAGCGCCTGCAAGAAGCGGTCGTAAAATTATCTGATATTATTTATTATTTGGAATCCTGATGGATCGCTGCCCTTGCTGCAATGCACGCTTAACGGAGGCCGTTTTCTGTCCTCGTTGTCAGGCTGATCTAAGCAGCGTTCTTGGCAGCGAACACATGGCAAGGTATTGGTTAAACAATGCCTTGCAGTTTTGGGTGATGGGCGAATCGCAAATGGCTAATCTGGCATTAACCAAGTCTGTCAATCTTAAGAAAATGCCAACCGCACTGGTTTTTCGTGATTTTATTATCCGCCGACAATGTCAGAACGTGTTACGATTATTGACCAATGAAGATTATGCAAAAGCAATAGAGGCGCTCTCACCGTTGCGTAATTTACACCCTGACCATCAATTTATAAGTCAGTTACACGGATTTACCCAGTATTTATTAACCAATACATCAGGTAAAATTATCTACCCAGCAAATAATGACAATTATTAATGAACTCAAACCAGTCCAGTATCGCTTCACCTTGTATCAGCCAATGCTGCCTGAATGATGCCAATATCTGCACGGGCTGTTTTCGTTCCATTAATGAAATTACCCTCTGGGCTCAAGTTGATGATAAAACACGTAGTCACTTTCTTGGCAATATTGAGAGTCGCCAAAAGGCATTGAGTCACTGGGTTTTTTATTAAAAAAGCCGTGGGCGTGCATAATTAATCGAGGATATCTCAAATGAAACAATTACATAGAAAAGATTTATTCGGGTGGTCAGAGTTTAATAAAGAACGTAACCTGGATTTTAATAGTGTACTTTGGGTACGTGACGGCGGTAATATTTTAATCGATCCGCTGCCCATGTCAGAACATGACCATAGCCATCTGCAGCGCTTGGGCGGAGTCAATTTTATTATCATTACCAATAGTGACCATTGCCGTGATGCCGAACATATTGCCAGCAGTACCGGTGCCCCGATTTATGGCCCGTCAGGCGAAGAAGATACCTTTCCTATTGTTTGTGATCGCTGGCTTCATGATAATGAAGAAATTGTGCCCGGATTGATCGCTTATCAACTTGAAGGCTCTAAAACGCCTGGAGAACTCGCTTTGCTTTTGGAGCACACAACCCTGATAACAGGCGATTTAATTCGTTGCCAACTCGGTGGTGAATTATGTATGCTGCTGGAAACAAAACTTGCTGATGTGCACAAGGCGATTAATTCAATCAAGCGTATTGCCGACTTGCCCGGTATTAAAGCAGTTCTACCCGGTGATGGCTGGCCATTGTTTAATCATGGCAGTGAAGCACTGCATCGCCTGGCAAGATCACTTTAGCAGGCTATCAAACTCCCGTTAAAGTCGGTTATAGAACACGGATGACACTGATTATACGGATTTCAACGGATTTTATTTTAGTGGGTGCGCATCACGCACCTAAAAACGCTGCCATGATTGTGGTGCGCGATGCGCACCCTAGTGTGCCCAGCATGGGCTAAAACTTGTTATCTGAAAGGAGATAACCGGAAGTAGTAACGACAACCGTAGCGAAAACGCAAGGGGGAAACCGTGAGGTTAACCTGAAAGAAGCGGATAGCAAATGCACGACCGTAGGAACACGAACAAGCAGTGAGGCAGGGTGTGGGCGATGAGTGTGCTAGGAAACACGAAATCCAACAGTTACCGAAAGACACATCAAGTAGAGCTTGGCGGCACGGGCAGAAAGTTTTAGCACCTTACCTGGGGAGATCTTTAGCACGAGAGTGCTGAAGAAGTCAGCAGAGGCCGTAGTAGTGAGGAAGTTCCTGTAATGGGGATGGAGCGAAGGGCCGAAGAATCTAGTTCATTAATCCAAACGAGGTTACTCAATTGCGTAAAGTATTTTGAAATAAACGGGCGTTACCGCGAGCGGTAAACCACCCCTTTGGTGAGGAATTCAGTATCAGAGTGGATTCTTTGAGAAGCAAACCCCACGGGATGCAAGCAGAGAGTAGCGGTAAAAGGAGAAAGAAGATGATAAATGAGTGTCTGATGGAAACGATGTTTAACTGGTTAAACTGGCAGGAGGCTTTTGATGCGGTCAAACGTAATAAAGGCGCTGCGGGGATAGACGGAAAAAGCATCACAGAGACTGAACTGCACTGGCAGCAGCATGGAGCGGAGATTGAAGCGAAGTTAAAAGCGGGAACATACGTTCCAAGCCCTGTCTTAGGCGTGAAGATTCCTAAAAGTGACGGTGGTGAACGGCTGTTGGGGATTCCTACGGTACAAGACCGAGTCATTCAGCAAGCGATACAGCAGATTTTAACGCCGATATTCGATAGGGGGTTTAGTAGCTCAAGTTATGGTTACAGACCTTATTTAGGTGCGCACCATGCGATAAAGCAAGCGCAAGCTTATGTTCAGGAAGGTAAAACTTGGGTAGTGGATATAGACATTAGCGCGTTCTTTGATGAAGTAAATCATGATATTTTACTGAATCAAATTACTCAGAAAGTAGCCGACCATGAGGTATTAAGCCTGATAAGAAAATACTTGAAAACAGGAATAATGCTGGACGGTAAAATCGAATGTAGGCATAAAGGGGTGCCGCAAGGTAGCCCGTTAAGTCCGCTTTTGGCAAACATCTACTTGGATAAACTGGACAAAGAGTTGGAAAAGCGCGGCTTAAGCTTTTGCCGCTATGCCGACGATGTGGCGATTTTCGTCAACAGCGAAAGAAGTGCGCAGCGGGTTTTAGAAAGCATCAGTCTGTGGATAGTAAAGCATTTAAACTTACGCGTTAATCAAAACAAAAGTGGTACGGGACGACCTTGGGACGGGCAATATCTGGGTTTTCGGATAACCGAAGAAGCTGAGATTATGATTGCGCCTAAAAGCATCGCCCGATACCAAGAAAAGGTACGGGAATATTGGGATGCACGGCAAAGTTTAACCACTAAACAGCTGGTTAAACAATGGAAGCAATATAGCATAGGTTGGTGGAATTACTTCAAGATAGCAACAGAACCTTGGAATATCAAAAGGTTGGAAGGCTGGGTGCGCCGACATATGCGAAAGTGTTTCTGGCTACGCTGGCATAACAAGAAAGGCAGGCTTAACGCACTACGTCGCTTAGGAGCAACACCGAGGCAACAAGAAACCGCGAGCAGTTCACGCGGGGCATGGCGAATAGCGAAAAGTCCGACCTTACATAAAGTCCTGAGCAATGCTACTTTAAGACGCTATGGATTATTTGCGCCATCAGAACTCACAACAGCATAAGTTGTTGGATTCAACCGCCGGATGCGGAAAACCGCATGTCCGGTGGTGTGGGAGAGGTGGCGGGCGCAATCCCGTCACCCCGACCCGATCCAGCTTGCTCCCTCTCCCTCTGGGAGAGGGCTGGGGTGAGGGAATATAAATGCTCAAGTTATTTCATGCACGTTCCTTATCCGTGTCTATCAGTCAACTCCGTGTTATCTGTGTGCTATTCTATTTTTATCTCAATTTTGTATTTTATGAAAACATCTTCTATTATTTAACAATGGGTCAATTAATCGACCCTTTTTAAAGTCAGGAGTAAAAAAATGTATATAATCGATTTAAGGCAAAGCCCTCGACGATCATCAACCACAAAACGCATAGCCGAACGGCGCAAGGTTTCCAAGGAATTTGGCTCGCCTGAAGGGTTAAAAACCATCAACAACCACCCTGCCGATTGTCCACAGTTTAATCGTCGCAGCACAGAAAGACGCACTGATAAGCGAAGATTACCTGATCGTCGTGAAAAATACGCGCGAATTAAGTTTACTCAGGCAGAAAAAAAGTTAATCGAAGATGTGTATCTGGTCGACTTGGAACAAACCCCTTAAAATCGACTTGCATACAAAAACCTCTGAATAACCGATTTGACCAGACTCAACTTTTAAATGGATTCTCATTACTAATGCCGTGGGGCACATGGGCTGCAGCGACATGCTGAGCGGCAGAGTCACAGTGCCCCCTTTGATCATCAAAGAAAATATCCGCGCCAAATGCTTTCAAAAAAGCGCCTTTTGACATCCCGCCTAAAAATAGCGCTTCATCGATACGAATCCCCCAAGCCCTCAATGTTCTAACCACCCGTTCATGAGCAGGGGCTGCGCGTGCCGTTACCAAAGCCGTCCTGATGGGTGATGATTGAGAATCAAACTGGGTTTGAATATAATGCAAAGCACCCAAAAAATCCTTAAAAGGGCCGCCAGGCAACGGATTTTTTGCTTCATGACGTTCATTTTCGGCAAACACGGCCAAGCCTCGCTGTTGATAAATACGTTCTGACGCATCCGAAAACAGTACCGAATCCCCGTCAAAGGCAATACGCAACTGGCTGGACGTGTTGGTTAATGAAGAGCCGCATAAAATGGTCGCCGCTGCAAAACCGGCATCCAGCGTCTTGACAACATCATCAGCATTAGTTGATAAAAACAAATGCGCTCCAAATGCAGACATATAGTGGTAAGGTGATGAGCCGCTGGTAAATGCGGCGCGGGTAATGGCCAAGCCATGATGGGCAATGGAATTAAAAATCCGCAAGCCTGTATCCGCACTATTTTGAGATAACAGGATGATTTCAACGAAGGGATCATCAAGGCAACTCTCATTGAGAGCCAGTAATTTCTTAACCAAGGAAAATCCGTATCCGGGTGCCAAGTTTTCGTCTTCATGTTCTATCTGATAATGACAAAAAGCCTCTTTGCCTTGTGTTTCAAATATCGTATGTGAATCATCCAGATTAAATAAAGCCCTGGAGGAAACGGCAACAACCAATTTTTGTTTGCTCATAATCACAATAGCCTTGTCACTCAATATTACTTTACTAAAACGGCATTTATATTAAGTGATTTTTTTATTTTAGCAGCATACAAAGCCGCGTTCTCTTTATTTTTAAAGCCACCCACGTTAAGTTGATACGACTTTGAGTTATTAATATCAACGACTGTCACTTTAACAGGAATGCCTTTTTCCAGCAATTGAGCCGCTTTTCTTTTAGCATCACTCAGTTGCTTATAAGTGGCCAGATTAACAGACCACCCGGAAGCAACCTTGATATCGCTTGTTTTCTTGTTGGCGGTTGTGACTTGAGCCACTGTCTCAGATGGTTTTTTCTTTTCTGCAACCGGTATCCCTATCTTTTTTTGATCACTGGATTTATTGAGGTCTACCTGTTTTTTAACACCCCCCGTCGCATTACTTTTTGACAAATCAGGTGATAATTGCGGTTGATCGCTGCCATTTTCTTGTAATTCCATTTTCTTTTTAGACGAACCTTTTTCGACCGTTACTTCTGAGCGTGTTATATCTTCCGGCACAGCTGTCATAGCCTTTGCATTATCAAACCCTGCAACGTTATTAAGCTTTTTATTTAACGGCTCACCAAGCAATTCACTGTTGTTAATGTCCATATCAGCATTTTTTTCAGAAATACTGCTCATATCTTCTTCAAGCATGGAAACCAGTTCGGTTAATTTTGACACATCATTTTTTACACTTGAAACGATGATGCCCATAATCAGTGCCGACAATAAGGCTACAATACCAAAACCCAAGGAAGCGTAAGTGATGAATTTGGCTTTTTTAACTTTATTTTCATAGCCACTTATCTGCTCTTTAATACTTTCCTGCTCGGCTACAATAGAGCGAAAGGCCTTTATTTCTGACTCATTATTTAAAGGTTCTTGCGGATAAATTGTCTGATTAATAGCGGGTTTTGGCATCACTTTTTCCTGATGTTCTTCTTGAAGCAAAAAAGAATTGTCGAGGTCTTTATCAAGCGCACACTCACTATCCTCCCAATCGAAAACAGCATTATCAGTTACTACAGTACTTCGTTTTTTAAATTCATTAGCCCAACTGACATGATCAATCGCCCGTGCATTAGACGCCTCATCGTCTTCATTCAACACATCATTAACATCTTCAACCAATGTTTCATCAAAATCAGCGCTAAAATGACTGGCAAAAATCGGAGCTTCTTCAGTTTCTATTCGCATATTTTGCTCTGTCGGCTCAACAGACTCAATAACGGGCCGAGCAAGTTCCGAGTCATCATCAAGCCACTGGTCATCTAACTTGTCATTAGTTTTTTCAGGTTCATCAAGATTATCAAAGCCCACATCAACCAGCAATCTGTCGATGGCATCTTCATCCGGCATCTCATCAAAATCCGTCCTGGAATGAATAACTGAATCCTGAATGTCTTCAACTGCTGTAAGTCTGTCTTGTTCAGCGGGTTCAACAGACTCAACGATAAACTGATCAAAATCTGAAAATTTATCAGCCAGATCTATATCATCAATCACTTGGGCACTTGCGTCCCTATCATCTTCTTCAAGATCATCTTTGACCTCAAATCCTGATTTGACCATTAAGCTATCGATGATTTCGTCATCATCATTAAAATGCTTCAAATGGACAAGAGATGGCTCTTCTTTTTTATCTCGCATCACATCCAAATCAGCTAAAATAAAATCATCCTCTTCCTCAGCGTTGAACTCAGCGGAAAAACTATTCCGTCGGTGTGTTTGTTTTTTAGTCATAGTTGAGTTAATGGATAAAGGGGCAGTAATAACAATAAAAATAGTGATTTTTTTATCGACATTAAAAAAATATTGCCTTATTTTAATACCAATAAAATTTAATGTTCATAAAGTTTTATTCATTTAATGCTAAAATTCTAAAAAATAATTTTATTGAAAATATAATGCAACTAGCTATTACTGTTTTAGGTAACCATCAGATCAACTTTATCGGTGAAATATTGCCCGTTGTGCGCGATTGCAACTGTAATATCATGGAAATAAGATCATCCCATCTTGGCCAATCTGCTGCTGCCTATCTGCTAATTCAAGGTAACTGGAATCAAATTGCCAAATTTGAAAACACATTGGACAACATCCAGAAGCGTCTGGCAATAAAAATCCATACCTTGCGACCTGATCAAAAGGACAAGGATAAAGACAAAGACAAAGGTAAAGATTGCATACCTTATTCATTGGAAACCATTTCACTGGATAAGGATAGCGTTGTAGAGTCTATCACCACTTTTTTGTTTGATCGTGATATCACTATAGAAGAAATAAGCGGCAGTTCATACCAGGCTGCCTATATTCAATCGGCTGTGTTTTCAACAAAGTTTGTCATTTTAATCCCGCTCCAACTCCCTCTTTTATCACTGCGGGAAGAGTTTCTGGATTTTTGCGATGAATTAAATATCGATGCCATTCTTGAACCCATAAAACGTTAGGATTAACAATGACCGAGATAAGTATTGGCAGTGCCATACCTGATTTTGAAGCACCGTCTACCGGTAATAAAACCATCAAATTAACCGATTACCGAGGCCACTTTGTCGTTATTTATTTTTACCCCAAAGATAATACGCCCGGTTGCACCCAGGAAGGCCTAGCCTTCCGTGACGCTATTGAAAAATTTACGGCATTAAACGCCGTTATTTTAGGCGTCTCCCGCGATACTGTCCGTGTGCATGAAGGTTTTAAATGCAAACAGGAATTCCCTTTTGACCTGCTTTCAGACGCGGATGAAAAACTTTGCCAGTTATTTGATGTTATAAAACTAAAAAACATGTACGGCAAACAGGTTCGAGGAATCGAGCGCAGTACCTTTCTGATTGACCCTAATGGCCTGCTGATCCGTGAATGGCGTAAAGTACAAGTTAAAAACCATAGCGAAGAAATTCTGGAAGCTTTAGCTGAAACGACTAAAAACAGCCCTGCCTCGGCATAATCCGGCAAGCACTAAACCGCTCCTGTCACTTGCAAATAATCCCTCATGAATATTCGAACAGCGCCTGATAAAAAACTCTTTGTTTTGGATACCAATGTACTCATGCATGATCCGGCTGCCATCTTCCGCTTTCAGGAGCATGATATCTTTATCCCCATGGTTGTTCTGGAAGAACTGGATCATGCTAAAAAAGGTTTAACAGAAATTGCCCGCAATGTAAGACAAGTCAGTCGTTTTCTGGATGAATTAATCCAGGATGCCAACCAACAAACGCTCAACGACGGACTGCCTTTATCTCGCATTGAGCACGGACCTAAAATTGATGCAACCAAAGAGATGGGGCGTTTATACTTTCAAACCAGCAACATGACCGCGTTACTGCCTGAAAGCATGCCTGGCAACATTGTTGACAACTCTATACTAAAGATTGTCTTGGCACTGACCAAAGAGCTGCCGAACGTCACTATTATTTTGGTATCCAAAGATATCAATATGCGTATCAAAGCAGCCACTTTAGAATTAACGGCTGAAGATTATCATAATGATCAAACCCTGGAAGATATTGATCTTCTCTATTGCGGTGCTTCTGCTTTAGATAACGACTTTTGGAATGAACACGGTACCAAAATGGAATCCTGGCAAGAAAAAGATAAAACTTTTTATCGTCTGGACGATCCGCTGGTTACTGAATGGTATCCCAACCAGTATTTATATTTGGAAGATGATTCAAATTTTGAAGCCATCGTCAGATCGCGTGAAGGCCAGGTTGCGGTTTTGGAACTGGCCAAAGATTATCGTACAAAACACAACAATATCTGGGGAATTACTGCAAAAAATCGGGAACAGAACTTCGCCCTTAATGTTTTATTAGACCCTGAATGTGACTTTGTAACCTTGTTGGGGCCCGCAGGTACAGGAAAAACCTTGTTGGCTTTAGCCGCAGGACTGGTTATGACCATGGAGAAAAAAATATACAGCGAAATCATCATGACCCGAGAAACGGTATCCATCGGTGAAGACATTGGTTTTCTTCCCGGCACTGAAGAAGAAAAAATGGCGCCGTGGATGGGAGCCTTAATGGATAACCTTGAACTGCTGGGCAGTCGCTTGGGACAAAATGAATGGGAGCAAGGAGCGACCAAAAACATACTCATGAATCGGGTTAAAATAAAATCCATTAATTTTATGCGGGGCAGGACTTTTCTTAATCGGTTTATGATCATTGATGAAGCCCAAAACCTGACCTCAAAACAAATGAAAACACTGATAACCCGTGCAGGGCCGGGAACAAAAATTGTATGTATCGGCAACTTGTCACAAATTGATACCCCTTATTTAACGGCAACAACCTCCGGTTTAACTTATGTTGTAGACCGCTTTAAAAATTGGCCTCATGGTGCACATATCACGTTGCTCAGAGGAGAACGTTCGCGTTTGGCAGATTATGCTTCAGATACCTTGTAGCTGCCAGACGGGTCTATAAATTGTGGAATCACATCTTACGCCTTCTACCTCCGCAAGAAGTGTGTGAAACAGGCATAAAACAGTTATTTCATGCCTGTTCGCCCTGTGATGGCTAATTCGACATTAAATCAGTCATCACACCGCCAGGTTTCGCTAAATCAACGTACTATACGCCCCCATTCATTTTGCCTTGAGCCACACGGATAAAGCCATCGCTTGACGCCGGCTTTTGCAAAGCCGGCCCGCCCAAAAGATGCTGAACAAAAAAACCGACCGTTGCACGTCGTGTCGTAATGCGCACCTGACGAGAATCCGCCGTACCAGTTCGGCAGATGCCGTAACCGAAACGATCCGGCTCGTCCAACATCTGCACATGATCGGCATCCTTCAGCGTCAGTTGCACGGTTCCAGACGGTGCTTGCTCAAAGAAACGCTCATAATTGGCCGACTTCGGTGCGCAAACGCTGGAAGCACGCCAGGCAACTTCTGCACCGATAAGAAGCAAAGGTACGCGTAGCTCGCTAAGCAAACCATGCACCACAGATACATTACCGTTGTCATCAGGATCAATGGCCACTACACTGGAAAACACGCCGTAACGGGCTGCGGCAAGCACCGCATCCTTTCCGCCCATCGAATGACCGGCGACGCCAATTCTCTTGGCATCAACCCCTTGTGTTTTAATCAACCAGTCAGCGATAACATTCGCGTTATGGGCTAACTCTATATCGTTGGTAAAAAGCGAATACCAGCCATGCACGGCCACAATAAACCCCCGTGAAGCCAGTGCACGGGCGTAACTTTCATACTGATCATCCGTTGCCATAAGGCCTGGCAAAAAAACAATAGAAGGCGCAGATGCCTTGGGATGAGCAGGCTGAAACAAGGCAACCAACAAATCTTCACCTTGATGATTCACAGTTATTCGCGTAGAAACAACAGGTTCCGGGCCGGGGCCAGCCAAATCTCCGGGCGGCATATCAACTGCATCCATGACCAGCGTTTGGCCGGGACTTACTATTCCGACAGTACTACAGCCAACCGTCAAAAAAGACAGGATACCGGCAAAGATAAGTTTTAGATGCATTTATAAGATCCAATGAAACATAATAAAAAAGACACTGCGCGAAATTATCTCTCGCACCTTTAAGTTTTAAATAAAGACAATCACAAACAGTTATTGGAGGCGGCTCTAATAGAGATCCATAACCACCTTATCATCAGTTTAATGCTACCCGTCCAGGTACTGATAAAAAACAAAAATCGAACCTTTGACCGTCCCTATTTAAGAAGGTTCAGAATATAAATGCTATCTAGCCATTTTTTAAACAAATCTTGACCCGTTAACCGCGTGGGAGAGGTTATAATATAAATTAATCATGATTCGTTAAACCCCCGTTTTTTCTTAAATACAAGCCTCTTTACCATGAATTTATTAATCAAATACCTGTCGCTTTGCTGGTTTAAAAATAATCCCGTTGATTTATTTCCCTCAAAATCATTTATGTGGAAAACGGTCACGTTTTATCTCATTTCAGGCATTATTGTTGAGGGTCTTATTTCTGATCCTGCCGATGGTACCTTGGAAGTTTTATTACGAACCATTATGGCCTTTTCGTCCGTCGCCACATTAGTGTTCTTCATCAAAAAACGACAAAATTTCCATCAATTATTTACGGCTATTTTTGTCTGCGAAAATTTTATTATGACGCTGGCCACTGCCACCGAAGGACTGTATTTTGCAATGGTAATGCAACACCATGAACACGCGGAAGAAATATCAATTGGCATCGGTGTCGTGCTGGTTGGCTGGTATTTAGCGATTGTCAGTTATATTTTACGACAAGCCTTTGCCTTTAAAATGAGCCTTAGCGTTATTTTAGCGTTTAGTTATTTTATTTTAACTTACGGCATTCCGATGCTGTTTATGGATATTTAAAAAAATAAATCTGTGGAGGTCAGGCTTTGCCTGACTGTCAGGCAAAGCCTGACCTCGTGTGCCCAGCATGGGCTAAAACTTGTTATCTGAAAGGAGATAACCGGAAGTAGTAACGACAACCGTAGCGAAAACGCAAGGGGGAAACCGTGAGGTTAACCTGAAAGAAGCGGATAGCAAATGCACGACCGTAGGAACACGAACAAGCAGTGAGGCAGGGTGTGGGCGATGAGTGTGCTAGGAAACACGAAATCCAACAGTTACCGAAAGACACATCAAGTAGAGCTTGGCGGCACGGGCAGAAAGTTTTAGCACCTTACCTGGGGAGATCTTTAGCACGAGAGTGCTGAAGAAGTCAGCAGAGGCCGTAGTAGTGAGGAAGTTCCTGTAATGGGGATGGAGCGAAGGGCCGAAGAATCTAGTTCATTAATCCAAACGAGGTTACTCAATTGCGTAAAGTATTTTGAAATAAACGGGCGTTACCGCGAGCGGTAAACCACCCCTTTGGTGAGGAATTCAGTATCAGAGTGGATTCTTTGAGAAGCAAACCCCACGGGATGCAAGCAGAGAGTAGCGGTAAAAGGAGAAAGAAGATGATAAATGAGTGTCTGATGGAAACGATGTTTAACTGGTTAAACTGGCAGGAGGCTTTTGATGCGGTCAAACGTAATAAAGGCGCTGCGGGGATAGACGGAAAAAGCATCACAGAGACTGAACTGCACTGGCAGCAGCATGGAGCGGAGATTGAAGCGAAGTTAAAAGCGGGAACATACGTTCCAAGCCCTGTCTTAGGCGTGAAGATTCCTAAAAGTGACGGTGGTGAACGGCTGTTGGGGATTCCTACGGTACAAGACCGAGTCATTCAGCAAGCGATACAGCAGATTTTAACGCCGATATTCGATAGGGGGTTTAGTAGCTCAAGTTATGGTTACAGACCTTATTTAGGTGCGCACCATGCGATAAAGCAAGCGCAAGCTTATGTTCAGGAAGGTAAAACTTGGGTAGTGGATATAGACATTAGCGCGTTCTTTGATGAAGTAAATCATGATATTTTACTGAATCAAATTACTCAGAAAGTAGCCGACCATGAGGTATTAAGCCTGATAAGAAAATACTTGAAAACAGGAATAATGCTGGACGGTAAAATCGAATGTAGGCATAAAGGGGTGCCGCAAGGTAGCCCGTTAAGTCCGCTTTTGGCAAACATCTACTTGGATAAACTGGACAAAGAGTTGGAAAAGCGCGGCTTAAGCTTTTGCCGCTATGCCGACGATGTGGCGATTTTCGTCAACAGCGAAAGAAGTGCGCAGCGGGTTTTAGAAAGCATCAGTCTGTGGATAGTAAAGCATTTAAACTTACGCGTTAATCAAAACAAAAGTGGTACGGGACGACCTTGGGACGGGCAATATCTGGGTTTTCGGATAACCGAAGAAGCTGAGATTATGATTGCGCCTAAAAGCATCGCCCGATACCAAGAAAAGGTACGGGAATATTGGGATGCACGGCAAAGTTTAACCACTAAACAGCTGGTTAAACAATGGAAGCAATATAGCATAGGTTGGTGGAATTACTTCAAGATAGCAACAGAACCTTGGAATATCAAAAGGTTGGAAGGCTGGGTGCGCCGACATATGCGAAAGTGTTTCTGGCTACGCTGGCATAACAAGAAAGGCAGGCTTAACGCACTACGTCGCTTAGGAGCAACACCGAGGCAACAAGAAACCGCGAGCAGTTCACGCGGGGCATGGCGAATAGCGAAAAGTCCGACCTTACATAAAGTCCTGAGCAATGCTACTTTAAGACGCTATGGATTATTTGCGCCATCAGAACTCACAACAGCATAAGTTGTTGGATTCAACCGCCGGATGCGGAAAACCGCATGTCCGGTGGTGTGGGAGAGGTGGCGGGCGCAATCCCGTCACCCCGACCCGATCCGATTATTTATACGGCTAACATAGCCAACCGTGCAGTTTGAATGGCGTTTCTGACGGTATCAGGGGCGGTGCCACCGATATGTTTACGTGCTGCAACCGAGCCTTCCAGGGTTAAAAACCCAAAGACATCTTCAGTAATCAATGCTGAAAATTGTTGTAGTTCAGGTAATGATATTTCGGATAAATCACGGCTGCTGTCCAGTCCTGCACGCACAGCCAAACCTACTACTTCGTGGGCATCACGAAAAGCCATGCCTTTACGAACCAGATAATCGGCCAGATCGGTTGCGGTGGCAAAGCCGCGTTTAGCGGAGTTGTACATGTTGGCTTTTTTGGCGCTAAGATGCGGCACCATATCGGCATAAGCCCGCAAGCAATTAATCAACGTATCGGCGGTATCAAACAGCGGTTCTTTATCTTCTTGATTATCTTTGTTATACGCTAAAGGTTGGCTTTTCATCAGCATCAGTAACGACATTAAATGTCCTGTTACCCGTCCTGATTTGCCGCGAACCAGTTCAGGGACATCCGGATTTTTCTTTTGCGGCATAATGGAAGAGCCGGTGCAGAAGGCATCGGGCATGTCGATAAAATCAAACTGGGCACTGGACCACAAGATGAGTTCTTCTGAAAAACGCGATAAGTGCATCATGATGATGCTGCCCACGGAGGTAAATTCAATGGCAAAATCACGGTCACTGACTGAGTCCAGCGAGTTGGCGGAAGGTCGGCTGAAACCCAGCAAGTCAGCCGTCATAAAGCGGTCAATGGGGTAACTGGTACCCGCCAAGGCGGCAGCGCCCAGTGGCATAATATTGATACGTTTGCAGCAATCTTGCAGTCTTTCCCGATCACGCACCAACATTTCAAACCACGCCATTAAATGATGGCCAAACGTAATCGGCTGGGCAACTTGTAAATGCGTAAATCCGGGCATAATCGTGTCGGCATGTTGCTCTGCCAAATCAAGAATGGCAGTTTGCAGACGGGTGAGTTGATCCGTAATATGCCCTACTTCACTGCGTAAATAAAGCCGGATGTCGGTTGCAACCTGATCATTACGAGAGCGGCCGGTGTGCAGCTTTTTGCCGGCAAAGCCTATTAAATCAGTTAGTCTGGCTTCGATGTTCATGTGGACATCTTCTTGCTTAATTGACCAGACAAACTCCCCTTTAATGATTTCATCGCTAATTTGGTTCAGGCCGTTAATAATAGCGTCACGCTCCGCTTCAGTCAGAATGCCGCAGTGAGCCAGCATGGTGGCATGGGCGATTGACCCTTGAATATCTTGCCCGGCCATGCGTTGGTCAAAATCGACAGAAGCGGTAAACACTTCAACAAAAGCATCGGTTGCTTGGGCAAAACGGGCGCTGGAAAGTTTTTCAGAATTAACGGTGGTCATGATTATTTTTATGCAGATTAACAGAAGATGCGAAATTATACAGCTAAACGAAGCCTTATGAATCTAAAAGCAGTTTTATAGGGAACACGGATGACAGCGATGAGAGCGGTTTTTAGGCGATAGAGTCTTAACTGTTTATCAGCTAAATTCGTGTCATCCGTGTGCTATTGCTTAATGGATTTGTAGTTTCTACTCTTAAACAAAAAAATTCTTAATGACCAAAGCGGCATAATTTTGTATAGTGGTACAGTTTTATTTTTTATAACGGGATGAGTTTTTAACCTAAAAAATCAGTTAATCCACAAAAAGTACAAAAAGCACGTAAAGATTCCAATAAATAGCCGTTTAATACCCTTGTCTGGTTTATCTTGCGTCGCTTGGCGGTGCCTACTTTTTATTTTTGTGGATCAATCATCATTTTTTAGGTTTACGGGTTCATTCCGTTTTGTATATTCGAGGTAACGTGTTTGGCTAAGTCTGCATTATTAGTGTTAGAAGATGGAACGGTATTTAACGGTGTATCGATAGGTGCAGACGGCTGTTCTGTGGGTGAAGTGGTTTTTAATACTGCGATGACGGGGTATCAGGAGATTCTCAGTGATCCTTCATACTGCCAACAAATTGTGACATTAACCTATCCGCATGTCGGCAATGTCGGCACGAACAGTGAAGACGATGAGTCGGGTGGTGTTTTTGTCAGTGGTTTGGTCATTAGGGATTTGCCCTTACTGGCGAGTAACTGGCGCAGCGAACTTACGCTGCAACAGTATTTGCTGGATAATAATGTGGTTGCCATTGCTGATATAGACACGCGAAAGTTGACCCGATTGTTGCGTGACAAGGGTGCGCAACGTGGCTGTATTATGGCCGGTGATGCGGTTTGTTCAGAGACTGCAAAAGCGGCGATTGAAAGCTTTCCCGGATTAAAAGGCATGGATTTGGCTAAAGAAGTCACCACGGCCACGTCTTATGAATGGACTGAAAACACCTGGGATCTGCAAAACGGTTATACGCAAGGTGAGAACCTGTCCAAACATGTAGTCGCTTACGACTTTGGCATTAAACGCAATATTCTCAGATTACTGGTTAATCGCGGTTGTCGCATTACGGTTGTGCCTGCAACCACATCAGCAGCAACCGTGTTGGCGATGAATCCCGACGGCGTATTTTTATCCAATGGCCCCGGTGATCCGGAACCTTGTACTTACGCCATCGACGCCATCAAAACCCTACTGGAGCATAAAGTTCCGGTATTTGGTATTTGTTTGGGACATCAGTTACTGGCTTTGGCGAGCGGTGCCAAAACTGAAAAGATGAAGTTCGGTCATCATGGTGCCAATCATCCGGTTCAGGAAATAGCCACTGGTCGCGTGATGATCAGCAGCCAAAATCATGGTTTTGCAGTGAATGAAGACAGTTTGCCCGATAATGTAGTTGCCACTTACCGCTCGTTATTCGATGGCAGTTTGCAGGGCATTAAACGCACTGATTGCCCGGCGTTCAGTTTTCAAGGGCATCCAGAAGCCAGTCCGGGGCCGAATGATGTGGAAGCTTTGTTTGATGAGTTTATTGGCATGATGGATGCGCGTTAGGCGCTTATTTGCGCATTCACTAAAAGCTCTGGTTGGTTAAATTTCCAATTCTCGTCGCAGTAAACTCATACAGATAACATCCCTTAAAGGGATGGTATCTGTCGACAGAGAAATTATTTATCTGAAAATGTATAGGTCGTTTAAGTAATGAAGTAATAATTGATCCTACAGCAATTTATACAGAACTGTAAAAATCCTTTCTATTAAGCAAGTCGAGTTGGGGTACGCAACTCGTAAGATGGGTAGTGCGTAGTGAAACCTCTCAAAAAATCTGAACATAACACTAACTGAAACATCATGAATAACGAATATACCGCAGTAATAAAACAAGATGGCGATTGGTGGATCGGTTGGATTGAAGAAATCCAGGGCGTCAACTGTCAAGAATCTACATACCGCGAATTGCTGGAAAGTTTAAAAATAACGTTACAGGAAGCCTTGGTTTTTAACCGTGAATAAGCCAAGTAGGGTTTGCATTGCACACCTTTAGTTTAATTTTATGGAGATAATGAATAATGTCACAAGTAACCTTAGAACTAAAAAACAACGAAGACGAGCAGCTTGTACTGGCGTTATTAAAACGTTTAGGTATCAATTATTCAATGCAAAATGCAAAACCTTCTTCCATGAATATACCCAACAAAGAAACACTGACCGCTATTGAAGATGCACGTAACGGCAACGGTGAGCGTTATACGTCTTTAGGGGTAATGTGGAAAGATTTGGATAGCGATTAATGCGTGAGGTTATTTTAACGTCAGCTTTTAAAAAAGATTACAAGCGTCTAAGTCGTTCAGGACACTATATCATGCAGAATTTGCAGGAAGTTACTGAGAAATTAGCCTACGATGTGATTTTAGATGAGAAATATCGCGACCATGGATTAGTAGGTAATTGGCAAGATTGTAGAGAATGTCACATAAAACCTGATTGGTTATTAATTTATCAACTTAAAGAGAACGAACTTATTTTAGTCCGTACAGGTTCACACAGTGATTTGTTTTAATCAATTATTTTACACACACAAAGTAACAACATGCCAAAAAGAACCGACATAAAATCTATATTATTACTGGGTGCCGGCCCCATTGTTATTGGTCAGGCCTGTGAGTTTGATTATTCAGGAACGCAAGCCTGCAAGGCGCTGAGAGAAGAAGGTTATCGGGTTATTCTGGTAAATTCAAATCCCGCCACCATCATGACCGATCCCGATATGGCGGATGCGATTTATATCGAGCCTATCGACTGGCAAACGGTCGAAAAAATTATAGCAAAAGAACGCCCTGATGCTGTTTTGCCAACCATGGGTGGTCAAACCGCGTTGAACTGTGCGCTGGATCTTGATGCGCATGGTGTGCTGGCAAAATATAACGTTGAGATGATCGGCGCGACTAAAGAAGCCATTAATATGGCCGAAGACCGTCAATTGTTTAATGATGCCATGAAGCGTATCGGTTACGAAGTCGCGAAATCAAAAACTGCCCATACGATGGAAGAGGCGTTGGCGGCTCAAAAAGAAGTTGGTTATCCGACGGTCATTCGTCCTTCGTTCACCATGGGTGGCAGTGGCGGCGGTATTGCTTACAATAAAGAAGAGTTTGTTGAAATTTGCGAACGCGGCTTGTATTTATCGCCCACTAATGAATTATTGATTGAAGAATCCGTATTGGGCTGGAAAGAATACGAAATGGAGGTGGTGCGTGATTCCAAGGATAACTGCATTATCGTCTGTTCGATTGAAAACTTTGATCCGATGGGTGTGCATACGGGGGATTCCATTACTGTAGCGCCCACGCAAACGTTGACCGATAAAGAATATCAAATTTTGCGTAATGTGTCGTTGGCGGTCTTGCGTGAGATTGGTGTGGATACCGGTGGCTCTAATGTTCAGGTAGCGATTAATCCGGTTGATGGACGCATGATTGTTATTGAAATGAATCCACGCGTGTCGCGCTCATCGGCTTTGGCGTCAAAAGCGACCGGCTTTCCGATTGCCAAAGTGGCGGCTAAATTGGCGGTCGGTTATACCCTGGATGAATTGAAAAATGAAATTACAGGTGGCGCAACCCCTGCATCATTCGAGCCAACCATCGATTACGTAGTTACTAAAGTGCCACGGTTTACGTTTGAGAAATTTCCGCAAGCCGATGATCGTTTGACTACGCAAATGAAATCAGTCGGTGAAGTAATGGCGATTGGCCGTACTTTCCAGGAATCCCTGCAAAAAGCGTTGCGTGGCCTGGAAATTGGTATTAGCGGTCTTGATGAAATAATCGACTTAAACGCAGTTGACGCCAAAGAAAAAATGCAAAGGGAAATGCGTCATCCAGGGCCGGATCGTTTGTTATATGTGGCGGATGCTTTCCGTATCGGTATGACACTTGACGAGATTCATGAGGCTTCCAAAATTGATCCGTGGTTTTTAGCGCAGATTGAAGATTTAATTATCACCGAGCAATCATTGGCTACTAAAACCTTATCAACCTTGAAAGACGGCGAGCTTTATAAGCTAAAGCGCAAAGGTTTTTCAGATATCCGCATCGCCAAATTGCTGGACGCTTCTGAAACTGAAGTGCGTAATGTACGCCACAAACAAAACATTCGCCCTGTCTATAAACGCATCGATTCTTGTGCGGCTGAATTTTCGTCGGATACGGCTTATTTGTATTCCACTTACGAAGAAGAATGTGAAGCGCGGGTTTCTGATAAAGAAAAAATCATTATTCTGGGTGGTGGGCCTAACCGAATCGGGCAGGGCATAGAGTTTGATTATTGTTGTGTCCATGCCGCGTTGGCCTTACGTGAAGATGGCTATGAAACCATCATGATTAACTGCAATCCTGAAACAGTCTCAACGGACTTTGATACCTCGGATCGTTTATATTTTGAGTCCTTAACGCTGGAAGATGTGCTGGAAATTGTCCATATTGAAAAACCCAAAGGGGTTATTGTTCAGTACGGTGGCCAGACGCCCTTAAAATTGGCGCGTGCTTTGGAGGCCGCCGGTGTGCCCATTATTGGAACATCCCCGGATTCTATTGATTTGGCCGAGGATCGGGAACGGTTTCAAAAATTGCTGGAAAGATTGGGGCTAAAACAGCCGCCCAATGCCACCGCACGCTCAGTTGAGCAAGCCGTTATTGCTGCTAAAGAATTGGGTTATCCGCTGGTAGTCAGGCCGTCTTATGTCTTGGGTGGCCGGGGCATGGAAATCGTGTTCAATGAAGAAGGCTTGCAGCGTTATATGAAAGAAGCGGTCAGTGTTTCCAACGATGCGCCCGTATTGCTGGATCGTTTCCTTGATGATGCCGTGGAAATGGATGTTGACGCTATTTATGACGGTGAGCGCGTGTTAATTGGTGGCTTGATGGAGCACATCGAACAGGCTGGAGTCCACTCCGGTGATTCTGCTTGTTCATTGCCACCTTATGAATTGGCGCCAGAGCTTCAGGATAAGTTACGTGAACAAGTCGGTAAAATGGCTGAAGCCTTGGGTGTAAGAGGTCTGATGAATACTCAGTTTGCGATTCAGGGTGAAGATATTTATGTGCTTGAAGTTAACCCAAGAGCTTCACGGACGGCGCCTTTTGTTTCTAAAGCCACCGGTTATCCGCTGGCTAAAATTGCCGCACGCGTCATGGTAGGCCAAACCTTGGCACAACAAGGCGTTACCGAAGAGCGAATTCCCGCTTACTATTCAGTCAAGGAAGCCGTGTTTCCGTTTGTTAAGTTTCCAGGAGTTGATCCTTTGTTAGGCCCTGAAATGAAATCAACGGGTGAAGTGATGGGCGTAGGGAAAACCTTTGGTGAAGCCTTTGCCAAGTCACAACGCGCGGCGGGTGTTAATCTGAATGATTCTGGCAAGGTGCTAATCAGTATCCGCGATGCAGATAAAGCCAAGGCGCCTGATATCGCCAGAATGTTGGTAGACAAGAAATATGAAATTGTCGCAACCGGCGGTACGGCAAAATTTCTTAAAGAAGCCGGTATTCCTTGTGAAGTGGTTTATAAAGTCAACGAAGGTCGACCTAATACGGTTGATATGATTAAAAATGACCAGATTCAGCTGATTATTAATACCACCGAAGGCACAAAAGCAATTTCAGATTCCTTCACTATGCGTCGGGAAGCCCTACAGCACCGGGTAACTTATTACACCACGATGGCAGGCGCACGAGCGGCGTGTTACGCTCTGGGTGAGCTGGATGCGGGTGATGTGAATTGTCTGCAAGATTTGCATAAAAGTTTGATTTGAAGCGGCAAAGGCGCAAATACATCGGTTTTTATGTGTGCCTTTTGCTCAAAAGATTATTAATGGAGTTTAAAAATGATTAAAGTACCTCTCACCGTTAAAGGTGCAGAAAAATTACGTGCAGAATTGGATGAATTAAAATCAGTGGTGCGTCCGCGTATTATTGCTTCCATTGCCACGGCTCGTGCGCATGGTGATTTAAAGGAAAATGCTGAATATCACGCGGCCAAGGAACAACAAAGTTTTGCAGAAGGGCGTATTGCTGAAATTGAAGGCAAGCTATCCAATGCACAAATTATTGACGTTACCAAGGTAGATGCCAATGGCAAAGTGGTGTTTGGAGCAACGGTAGAAATAGAAGATATCGAGTCCGAGAGACGGGTCACATATCAGATAGTTGGTGAAGATGAAGCCAGCATCAAGGAAGGTCGCATCTCAATTGGCTCACCCATTTCGCGAGCGTTAATTGGCAAAGAGATAGAGGATGTTGTTACGGTTAAGGCGCCGGGTGGTAATGTTGATTATGAAATTATCTCAATCAAATACATTTAATTAAGGCGAAAGGAGCAAGGTTAAAGAAGTCGTTCGTTTTTCTTTCGCCTTGGATTTGTCTTTGGGAAGCAATGTCGTTAAGTTAAGTGCCTCTTGGCAAGATAAATCGTTGGCTGAGCGGAGCCGAAGCCAGCAAAATCGCTTCGACTCCGCTCAGCGAACGGCTTAACTTAATGACATTGGGTTGGGGGTATGAAACACTTGAACAGATTACCCCTTCTCCCGCTGGGAGAGGGGATATAATACTCAAGCTGTTGCGTGCCTGTTCTTTACTTACTGGGATTCAATCGGTAAATAACAGCGATTTGACCAATGGTTTGGATTAGCTCTGCGCCGGTATCGGTGCATATTTTTTCACTAATCGGCTTGCGGTCATCGCGTTCTGCGCGAATTTTTACTTTAATTAATTCGTGGGTGTTAAGCGCCTGATCAAGCTCTGCCAGTACGGCGGCGGTAAGACCTGATTGCCCAATCATAACCACGGGTTTTAAAGTATGAGCTTGAGCTCGAAGTTTTTTCTTGTCTGCAGGGTTCACTCAGTATTCCTAAATCAAAAAGTTACTATACACTATACAACATATTATGGGTCGAAGTAAAAGCAGCAGTCGTTGGATGGCAGAACATTTTGAAGATGAATACGTCAAAATGGCTCAAACACAGGGTTATCGCTCGCGTGCCGTTTTTAAATTAAAGGAGATTCAGGAAAAAGATCAGCTTATTAAGCCAGGGATGAATATTATTGACTTGGGTGCGGCTCCCGGTGGATGGTCGCAGCTTGCCCGGCAATTAATGGGCAAAAAAAATAAATTGATCGCGCTGGATATTTTGCCAATGGATGCGCTCGAAGGGGTTGATTTTATTCAGGGTGATTTTCGTGAAGAAGCGGTGTTGGAACAACTCCATGCCGCGTTGGAGGGCGCACCTGTTAATCTGGTTATGTCAGATATGGCACCTAATATGAGTGGCAATAGAGGCGTGGATCAACCTCGTGCCATTTATCTGGGAGAGCTGGCTTTAGAGGCAGCAAAATCGGTTTTAACAAAAGATGGCAGCTTTTTGGTTAAATTATTTCACGGCAAGGGTTTTGAGGCATTTCAAGGTGAAGTGCAGCGCTGCTTTACAAAAGTAGTCATTAGAAAACCTAAAGCATCAAGACCACGAAGCAATGAAGTTTATATTTTAGCCAAAGGGTTTAAATGATCTTTAGTCGTCCTTATATCTACAAGCTAAGGAAAGTTACTATGGTTTGGTGAGTTTCAGATAAATAACGACAGTCAGGAAAGTCAACTCCTGATATAATTACTCAGTTTTTTAAACCGAGAGCCGTTCGGGGCTAGGGTGTTTTTGTGAATGATATGGTAAAAAATATAATCCTGTGGGTGGTCATTGCTGTTGTATTGATGTCCCTGTTTAATAACTTTGGCTCACAAGGAGAGAGGATTGATTCATCGTTATCATATTCGCAATTCATCGAGTCGGTGAAAGCGGGTCAGGTACAACAGGTGATGATTGATGAGCATATTATTAAAGGCAAGACCCAAGGTGGTCAGCTTTTTAAAACCTATGCGCCTAACGATCCACACCTAATTGATGATATGTTGGCTAATGGCGTCGACGTTAAAGCGGTTCCGCCTGAGCAACCATCAATGCTGATGCAGTTGTTGGTCTCCTTTGGACCTATGCTGCTGCTGATTGCGGTCTGGGTTTTCTTTATGCGACAAATGCAGGGCGGTGGTGCCGGCGGTCGTGGTGCCATGAGCTTTGGTAAAAGTAAAGCGAGAATGCTTGAAGAAGATCAGATTAAAGTTACTTTTGCAGACGTTGCCGGTTGCGATGAAGCAAAAGAAGAGGTTGTCGAAATGGTCGACTTTCTTAGGGATCCTGCAAAATATCAAAAGTTGGGTGGAAAAATCCCAAGGGGTGCCTTGATGATTGGCCCGCCGGGAACCGGTAAAACGTTACTGGCCAGAGCCATTGCCGGTGAAGCCAAAGTACCGTTTTTTACTATTTCCGGTTCTGATTTTGTGGAAATGTTTGTCGGTGTCGGTGCTTCCCGTGTTCGTGACATGTTTGAACAAGCCAAAAAGCATGCACCTTGCATTATCTTTATTGACGAGATTGATGCAGTGGGTCGTCAGCGTGGTGCCGGTTTGGGTGGTGGCAATGACGAGCGCGAACAAACTTTAAATCAGTTATTGGTTGAAATGGATGGTTTTGAGGGTAACGAAGGTATTATCGTTATCGCTGCAACCAATCGTCCTGATGTATTGGACAAGGCTTTATTGCGACCTGGCCGATTTGATCGTCAAGTTACAGTGGGTCTGCCTGATGTCAGAGGACGTGAACAGATTCTAAATGTCCACATCAAAAAAGTACCCATTGCTGATGATGTAGAAGTTAAATACATCGCTCAAGGAACCCCCGGGTTTTCCGGTGCTGATTTGGCTAATTTAATCAATGAAGGCGCATTGTTTGCCGCCAGAATGAATAAGCGAGTCGTCAATATGTCTGACTTGGAAAAAGCCAAAGACAAATTGATCATGGGGGCTGAAAGGCACACCATGGTAATGGATGAGAAAGAAAAAAGAATGACGGCTTATCATGAAGCAGGTCATGCCATTGTCGGCAAGTTGGTTCCAGAACATGATCCAGTCTATAAAGTCAGCATTATGCCCAGAGGGCGTGCGCTGGGTGTGACCATGTTTTTACCGGAAAGAGACCAGTACAGTGCCAGCAAACAAAAGCTGGACAGTATGATTTCCAGTTTATACGGTGGCCGTATCGCCGAGGAAGTGGTTTTTGGTTGGGAACAAGTCAGTACCGGTGCTTCCAATGATATTGAGCGAGCTACTGAATTGGCAAGAAATATGGTGACTAAATGGGGCTTGTCTCAACGTTTAGGGCCTTTGTCATACAGTGAAGAAGAAGGCGAAGTGTTTCTGGGGCGTTCAGTAACCCAACACAAAACAGTCGCCGAAGAAACTTCACATACTATTGATGAAGAGATTCGCTCGTTTATTGATAGAAACTACGAGCGTGCAGAGCGGCTCTTAAAAGAAAATATTGATATTCTTCATTCCATGGCGGCAGCGCTAATGAAATATGAGACTATTGATAAATTTCAAATTGATGACCTGATGGCGCGTGTGCCGGTAAGAGATCCACAAGGCTGGGACGATAAGCCGCCGCGTGGCGATCTTAATACTGACGAAGTTAAAGGCAAAGATGACAAAAAAAACGATAAGACAATCGGCCAAACTGCCGAGCAAGGCTAACGTTTTTTACGTCGATTAAAAAAGGAGAGGCATCATGCCTCTCCTTTTTTTATGCACGATTATTAAGATGCAATGTACAGGTTAAAGGCGTCATTTTTTCGTGATCTTGGATTGGACTTGTAAAATATAACCCATAACTTATGCTGGATAAAGATTTCAGATTATCCAGATAGCGAGATTTAGAATTATGACACGAAAATATTTTGGCACGGATGGCATTAGAGGAAAAGTAGGAGAGCCTCCTATAACTGCAGATTTTTTTTTGAAATTGGGTTGGGCGGCTGGCAAGGTATTTGCCAATGAAGGGCATGGCTTTGTTCTGGTAGGTAAGGATACCCGCATATCAGGCTATATGTTTGAATCGGCTCTGGAAGCAGGATTAACCGCAGCCGGTGTAGATACGCATTTATTGGGGCCTATGCCAACCCCGGGTGTCGCCTATTTAGCCCGCACCTTAAGGGCACAGGCGGGTATTGTTATCAGTGCTTCACACAACCCGTATTATGACAATGGCGTTAAGTTTTTTTCAGTGCAGGGAACCAAGCTGCCTGATGATATAGAACAAAAAATTGAATATTATATTGACTCGCCAATGACCACGGTAGAGTCTTCAGAGCTCGGCAAAGCAAAGCGGCTGGTTGATGCGGCGGGTCGCTATATTGAATTTTGCAAGGCCAGTATTCCGACACGTTTTGATTTTAGCGGCATGAAAATCGTCGTCGATTGTGCGCATGGTGCCACTTATCATATTGCGCCGCATGTATTTAGTGAAGTAGGCGCGGAAGTTATTACCATAGGCGCTGAGCCGAACGGACTTAATATAAATGAAGAGTGCGGCGCAACCCAGCCGGATAAGCTGGTTGCAGCGGTATTGGCCAACCAGGCGGATATAGGCATTGCCTTGGATGGCGATGGCGATCGCTTGGTCATGGTTGATCATAAAGGTGAAATCGTTGATGGTGACGAACTGATCTACATTATTGCCAAAGCCAAACTAGAGGCGGGCTTGATGTCGGGGCCTGTCGTGGGTACCTTAATGACTAATCTGGGTATGGAGCACGGACTTAAGCGTTTGGGAATAAATCTCCTAAGGGCCAAGGTAGGTGACCGCTACGTACTGGAAATGATGTGCGAGCATAACGGTATTTTGGGCGGGGAAAATTCCGGTCATATTATTTGTCTTGATAAAACGACAACGGGCGACGGAATTATTGCAGCCTTGCAGGTTATGGCTGAAATGCATGACAGCGGCAAGAGTTTGCATGAATTAAAATCGGGCATGCAAAAATACCCGCAAATTTTGATTAATATCAAAACTACCAAAAAGGTTGATATAGACACCGATGTCGCGATACAAAAGGCAGTCAGTGCCATCGAAGAAAAGCTTGGCGATACCGGCAGGGTGCTATTAAGAGCTTCGGGTACAGAGCCGCTTATTCGTGTCATGGTCGAAGGTGAGCAGGCAGATTTGGTCAAAAATTATGCTCAACAATTGGCAGAAGATGTTAAGAAATCAATCGATGCTTGAATTAGGGACTATTAGCCTATATCATAGTCGGTTTAGTTCTTTGTGGGAGTAATGTTGATGCGTCGGTCTCTGGTTGTCGGAAATTGGAAAATGAATGGAACTCTTGCGAGTGCTGAGTTACTTGCAAAAGGAATTATTGCCGGGTTAGGGGCAAGTAATGCAGATATTGCAGTCTGTGTGCCTTATGTTTACTTGCCTTGCGTTAGCGCATTGGTTAAAGGTACCCCATTGGCATTAGGTTCGCAAAATGTTGCAGACAAACCTTCAGGTGCTTATACCGGAGAAATTTCAGCCTCCATGCTGAAAGAGTTTAATTGCCAATATGCCTTGGTAGGACATTCAGAAAGACGTAGTTACTACGGTGATACTAACGAATCAGTGGCAGCACGATTTTGTCAGGCGCAAGAGCAAAACATTATTCCTGTTTTGTGCGTAGGAGAAACTCTGGAGCAGCGTGAACAGGATCAAACTTTTGCGGTGATTAATGAGCAGCTTGATGCCGTTATTAATATAGCCGGCATTGCTGCTTTTAACAACGCAGTAATTGCTTATGAGCCTGTTTGGGCGATAGGCACAGGAAAAACAGCAAGCGATGAGCAAGCACAGGAAGTTCATTACTATATTCGCCAGTACATTGCTGCCAAAGATCAGGCTATAGCCGATAAAATACAAATTTTATACGGCGGTAGTGCCAAGCCGGATAATGCCAAAGGCTTGTTTGCCATGCCGGATATAGATGGCGGCTTAATAGGTGGGGCTTCGTTGGATGCGGAATCCTTTTTAAAGATTTTTCAATCGATTTAGAGCAGTTTAGACTTTCATGTATCAGGTAATTATCGTTATTCATGTGTTGCTGGGTTTAGGTATTATTGGCCTAATATTAATGCAGCAAGGTAAAGGGGCCGATGCGGGCGCAGCTTTTGGAACGGGTTCTGCCGGTTCTGTTTTTGGTGCACAAGGCGCAGCGTCATTCTTGTCTCGGGCTACCGCCATTATGGCAACTTTGTTTTTTATAACCAGCTTGGGTCTTGCTGTCATAAATGGACATAAAGGCGTCGCTTTTGATTTAATGGGTACACTAGAATCTCGGAGTGAAACGTCGGCTCTTCCTGAAGTTGCCGGCGAAAAAATCGTTGCTCCAGATCTCGCAGTTCCTGCGATTACGACTGAAGAAATGCCTGTGACACCTGAAGTTAAGTCAACTGAACCAGTCAATGGCGCAGAGATAGAAACTACAGTCGTGCCCAAGGCAGAAGAAATGAAGACAATTAAATAACAAAAAATTTTGTTTTTAAAGTCAATAAAGAAGCAGTAAGAAAATATTTAAAATGTTTACGCCGATGTGGTGAAATTGGTAGACACGCCATCTTGAGGGGGTGGTGACGCAAGTCGTGCCGGTTCAAATCCGGCCATCGGCACCAGTTAGGCATCCAGCGAGGTGCAAAGAAGTACAAAAACCCGCAAGTTATATGGCTTGGCGGGTTTTTTATTGTCCAACGAAATGCAACCAGATACAGCCATATTCAACTAAAAGTATGTCCTTTTTTATGTCCTTTGCTATAGTGGTAAAAAAAAAGACATAATCAAGGACATAAAATGGCTAACAATATCAATAAAGACGCGGTCTACAGGGCGGCAAAGTCTAAAGAAAAAGATTACATGATAAATGACGGTGGCGGCCTGTATTTTGTTG
>Ga0208102_1000153_pt1 | contig 33088 bp, 26 predicted proteins | sample CryBogmetaGMA17M_FD_184549 | JGI IMG/M metagenome (GOLD analysis project Ga0208102, IMG submission 184549) | Freshwater microbial communities from Crystal Bog, Wisconsin, USA - MA17M (SPAdes) | ecosystem: Environmental > Aquatic > Freshwater > Lake | place: Crystal Bog, Wisconsin, USA...
TATAGCCCGCCGCTTCCTGGACAAAATTGATCTTGTCCTGATCCCCAAGAAAGACCTCATCGAGAAACTGCATGAATCTGGGGCATGCGGCATCCGGGTCATAATCAAAAGGGAGAAGGTTTGTGGTGAATATCTGCGGTGTATGGTCTATTAAGATTCCCTCATCGATTTTATAGAGTCCATTTTGCATGGTCAGAAAATTGAGCTGGACTTTTTTGACTTTCTCGCTATCCACAAGGGTATCACCGACTGCATAATGGATGAATTCGGAAAGGGACGACCTGCCAAAGAGATCCCTGTGCCTTTTGAGTTCATTCTGACAGAGCCGGTTTAGGGCCTTGTCGGTGAACTGCTCGTAGCATTTTTCATTATACCGAAACATGGCCCGTTCCTGGTCAAGGATGATGATCCTGTATTTCTTGACCATGTATTCCTGGAATTTCAAGATGTTCAGGTTGTATTTATTATTGTTTTTGGTGATGCTTCCCGAGATGAACAGCGGGTCCATCATCTCTTCCTCTGTAAGGTCTGACCTTTTTCTGGCTTCATCAATGGTATGTTTCAGATATTGATCAGGTGCAGGATGGCTTCGGTATTTATCTCCGATTTTTTGTGTCATGAAGATCTGTTTGATGTCGGTTTCGCTTACCCCTTTATTGACCAGGGCAGTAATGACCGCCATATCCGCCTCACTCCCGGTGACGTAAGTTTCATCTTTGCCGTTCGTTATCAGGAATTTTATCCTCTCTGAAACGGGTAGAAGGTCTGTGTTAAACTTTGATGGATCAGAGTGACTAAGGGGTTTGGGTTTAGTAGTTTTTATTCTATTTTGATCCAGGGTGCCCATTGCAATAAATCCCTTGAAATCCTCATAATCATATCTCTTATGGGTAATGGCTATTAACGAAACGGGTCTTGGATTGTCCGGGATCTTGAAGTTGAGTGTGCCCGGAATCCTGAGAACCCGGTCTATGTTATGGGTCCCTGGATCGCCTCCCAGTTTGAGTAAGAGATTTCTATTGATGCTCTCAATCACAGATATTCCGATGTCACTGACCTTTACAGGATTGCTCAGTACCCAGTAACAATGAAAACCCCCGCCGCTGTGGATAATAAGGGTTGGTTCCATGGAAAAGGACTGGATGGCGTTTAATGCTTCTTCATAGGATTCGTGAGCTGATTGTTTCTTATGACCGGTTATTCCATAATCAATCTCTGCATGAAATAATGACAAATAATGGACATTCTCTTTTTTGCCGCCATTGCCGATCCTGGGATTTACACCGAAGTAGACATCAATCCCCTGGTTGCATAGGTTATATGACCTTTCGGCAGCTTCCGTTTCTGATCCGAAGAAGCTCTGAGTGGCTGGCTTGAATGTCCTGATTTCAATATTGCCGTATCCGCTGTTAAATGCCGGCTCGAATATCTCGTTGAAGAAATCCGATGCCTGGTTGATAAAATGGTTTTTGTCTATGGGTCCTGTATTCATTTCTTATTTTCTCCTTCCACATAATCATCTTCTGCCAACGCTTTCTCGGCAGCAATTCTGACCCACTCACCCATGGAAATCCGCTTTTGGTCGGTGATGGCCTTAATCTTCAGATAAGTCTCTTTGGATAAGGCTACGGTTAACGCTTTGGTAAAACTTGCTTCTCTCATGATTGTTACTCCTTTCAATGAACATGGATTTTAAGGAAATTTATCCCTCGTATATATGTTCTGGTGTGAGAGACAGATGAGTACGGGATTGTTTCTTGGGAAATGAATTTTTTTGTTGGCGGGGTTATAGGGCTATATTTGGAGGAATTGCTCTATCGGTAATTAATCATGTCGGGAAAAAGCGCAGGAACCTGCGTATTTTTGGAAGATAGTGCAGGTTCAGGGAAGGATCTTCGTATTGAACTTATTGCCAGATTGGCTGAGTTAGGTTTTTATCAGGTTAAAATTATTCTGTTATTGTGGCTGATTTTTGCTGTTCTATGTAAATACCATGAGTGATGGGCGGATTTGGTAAGGTAATGGAATTAGTGGGGTTATTTAATATACCTACAACTAAATAGGTTCAGGAATTAAATAAAACAACGATTACGGGTTGAAAACAGCGGTGCTTGCAGGAGAATGCCAGGAGATATTCACGGCCACAATCTTGACATTTCTCACGAGCGAAGCCGTTGTGCAGATCACCGCAGTCCAGGCGCCAGTAAATGACCTGCTCGACATAGATCACGACAAAGGTTTTTCCGTTCCTAGTGCGTCACTGCCAGTCAATTGTTTCTTGGTCGGGACTGCTGATCCACTGATCCCGCAGAAATCTTTTCATGCAAGGCATGAGCGATACGTTCGAGTCGTATCCTATCTTCTAGCCGGTCAAGTTGTTCATGGGGTAAGCTAGAGTTTCCTCTTGAAGCACCCCAGACTGCACCCGCCATCGAACCAATAGTGTCAACATCTCCACCACATCGAATAATGAATGCTATCATCTCCTCGAAAGATTTCTCTAAAAAGCGCAGCCCAACATATAGGGCCGTAACGCACGACTCGCTGGCGGCAATGCCGTTTCCTAGGCGCCGGGCAACTTCTGTCGCAGCTGGGGCATCTCCGGCTTGTAACCAGGATGTGGCTAGGGCCATGCGGCTCGTGAACTCCTCTTGTTCACAGCTCGCGGCAGCATTTGTCATAATCTCAGAGGCAGTCTTCGACCGAATAGCCCCAGCTATTGCACTTGCCAGCAGAACCGTGCCCTCGATCCCAAGTGCGTGGGCATGCGTGACACTCGCCGATAGCCGAGCTGCTTCAGAGAGTTCATCAGGCCGCTCAGAGAAGAAGAGGCCGATTACAGGTGCGCGCATGGCTCCGCCGTTTCCAAAGGACCCGTTAGGATATACAGAGCGATTTGCGATCCTCCAATCATCCCCGCGTAAGATAAGCTTTAGAAGCTTTGCTGTGCCAGGACCATACCCTCGACTCCATCGGTAACTTGCTGCAAATCGGCGCGCAAGGCCATCGCAGTCCAGACTCCCTGCTTCCAGCAGCGATTCTGCTAAGTCTATAGCCATCTGGGTATCGTCTGTCCATCGAATTTTGCCCTGCTTTGTATTGCCGATCATCCTCCAGACAAGCCTCTCGAATAGGCCACCTTCGTAAGGCGCGCCGAGTGCATCACCTAATGCCAATCCGAGAAGACAACCTGTAAATTGCTCCCTTGTCACAATTTTGCTCCCATTCTGGACTGGTATCGATGTGCAATTTTCGTTATACTCATTTATTCTTTGCTATTGCATGAAGTTCGCCATACTAAAGTTAGGGCTATCAATCAAACTTACACCCTGACCGTTCGGCAATCGCATAAGATTTGCGTTTGAGAAAGATCCCCAGTACAAATGCTGATGCGCTACCCACCACTGTGAGTGCAAGACTTGTGGTTCGGAACCCCACAAAAGCTATTACCGAAAAGATACCGGACAACAAGCCTAGATAGTAAAGCATGTCCCCCGCCCGCCAATACAGCGCAGCCCGCGGACACTCTTGCTTCATTTTCTCGAAGTTGGGAAAATCCAGAGACATATCGCCCTAACGATTAAGAATTTTTACGGCGCGTAGCCGACGTAAAAACTTAATTGAACAAACCCTCTCGCGGGGGGCTTGTGTTTCTATGGAATCCGGACAAAGTTTCAAAATGGTCCTTCACGCACCTGTAATAAAAATTATTGCTTGGTACCTGTAAAATTTCCGCTTCCCCCACAGCCACTATAAGTTCCGCTGATACTATTACCAATGATAGTCCCGTATGAATGATTTTGACATAAATTACCGCTGCAGTCCGTGACATTCTGTACACAAGAACTACTGTTTCCTGACCTCGTGCAAGTTCCGGTAGCAATGTTTCCCCGATTATTAGTCCAGATACCGGTACAGGAACAATTTGAACAATTCACGACAAAGGTACCGCCATCTGAACTATTATTACATCCTGTTCCTGAATACGTGCCGTTCCATTTTCCGTCCGTGTTGCTGCAAGATGACGTTGGCGTTGTCGGTGTTGTAGTGCTGCTGCTGCTACTACTGCTGCTGCCTCCACCCCCGCTGCTGCTACCGCCGATTGCCGCTGCTGTAACCCCGATAACCGCAACAGCACCAAGCGAGATTCCCGTGATGGCAGCCGTTGACAAGCCCGTTGTTGCTGCTCCGCCACTTGCCGCAGCCGTACCCCCCGTTCCGGTACCGGTACCTCCCGCAGCGCCTGTTGCTCCAGTTGTCTTGGCAGCAAGAGCCGCCGCCACCGCTGCTCCAATCTTGGAAATGGTGATGATCCCCCCAATGATCACAGCCACCTGACCCGCTTCCAGCACGGCTGTGGAAATGACCTCCCCGGTAGCAGACAACGATGATAATGTCAGAGAACCGTCCGTACAGGTGACGGTCGCCATCCGCTGATTCCCAACATTGGGATCGACATTACCATCTTTCATGCCTTCGACAAATTCAAAGCCCGTTCCCCTGACACCGACAGCAACCGTAGGCGAATTGACTTCAAAAATATTGTCACCACCGATGTATTTCCTCACATCGGCCGTCAATTTGCCGATCGCCAATGAAAAAATGCCTCTGCGTGATTTGTCCTTGAACAGGAATTCCTTGATTTCCAGTTTTGTATTCTCAGACAGTCTGATCGTACTGTCATCAGAAAAAACCATCGTAGCCGAGGAGGCACCCTCAGTAATGATTAAATCCTTCAGTTCAATCGGCGACTTCACAACGGGCCTGATCACCTTCTTCTCCCTCGTCTGCTTGACGTTACCGATGACCCAGGTAAATTCACCGACCGCAGCAGCAAAAGTTGAATAGGGAATGATGAGTTGCAGGACCAGTAAAAAAGAAAGAAATCTCCTGATGGGTTTAGACATGGGTGCACCTCCTAATGTTTTCCCTGGAAAAACATCGCTGTATTTTTAAGTTGAGTAGACCGATTTCCACGACACCTCTCTAAAACACAAAACCCCGTTCTCTTTAAAGACACGGGGTTTCAATAATCTCTCCATGGCATCACCCTTTTTAAAAGGGTCCAAATTGGTTGTTAACCGATTGACTATGCCTCTTTCAAATGTGTCTCTTTGTGGCCCTAATGAGTTGAGAAGTCAAGGTAATATTTTATTGATAACCTCTTAAAAGGACGCATATCCACAAAAATTGCAGGCTGCTACATTACAGGAAGGACTCCACGCCCGATATCACATCAACCTTCACCAAATCCGAATCTTCCCACCACTATAAAAGGATAAATGGCTGAAACAGTGACGCTTGCATGAATGGGTAAAACGAGATATTCTCGCCGCAGTCCGGAAACCGATAAATGACCCTCTGAACCGATGGCTGCCAGAAACAAATGATCGTCCGAGAGATTTTCTCAAAATCCGTCCTTTCCAAATCACAGATCTACGACTACGCCATGAATCCTTATGTGGGATGCAGCCATTCCTGCCGGTATTGCTATGCCGCGTTCATGAGGAGGTTTACCGGCCACAAGGAAAAATGGGGCGAGTTTGTCGATGTCAAGATCAATGCGCCGGAGCTGCTGGCCAAAGAAATCAAGAAAAGACAAAAAGGCAGGGTCTGGGTCAGCGGTGTCTGCGACCCGTATCAGGTGGCAGAAAAAAAGTACAAGCTTACAAAACGGTGTCTTGAGATCTTTTTGGAGAACCAATGGCCCGTGACCATTCAGACCAAATCAGCTCTGGTCTTGCGGGATATCGAGATCCTGGAAAAATTCAAAGATATCGAAGTCGGATTTTCCATAACCACCGCAGATGAAAAAATCAGGAAGCTGTTTGAGCCTGGAGCTTCTCCGATCAAAGAAAGGATTCATGCCATGGATGTCCTTCATTCAAGTGGGATTCGGACTTTTGCCATGATTGCCCCCATTCTTCCGGGAGCTGAAGGGTTGATTGAGGAACTTCCGGGAAAGATTGATTACGTCCTGATCGATCGGCTTAATTATTTCTATGCAAACCGGATCTACGTGGAAAAGAAGATGGAATGGGCCAAAGAAGATCTTTTTTTCATTCAGACGACGGAAGCATTGAAAGAGGGATTCGAAGAGAAGGATATTTCAGTTCAGGTGCTTTTTTAAATCGAGAAGGGAAGGGGCCCATCCCGGTGATGAGAATGAGCCCCTTTGTGTTTGATATTTGTAATAACTTATCGAACTGTTACACTTTGAACAATTTTATCTTTTCCATTACCCTTAATTTCTTCTTCCATTTTCCGATAGCTTTCTATGTGAGTCGGAATATCAATGGCAGAGAAAATAGACGACATCCTTGCCCCTTCCGAAGTCGTCCGGTATATTATTCCAAGCCCATACTTCTCGAAAATTTCATGCCTGCAGGAAGCATTATTCTCACTCGCATAATATTCAAATTCCATTAAAGGCTGATTTTCATCAAACAGTTTTTTGAGAGACTGCGCTGCTATTTCCTTGAATATTGCTCCGTCGTAACCAAGCGTGATCATTGTAGCCAAAGCCATAGGTATATCCCGAAGAGGCCCTTCAATACTTGATTTCGAAAACACAATACTGGAATACTTTATATTGACTCGGTGAAAATCAAATAAATCCAGATTTATGTATAAGTCTTTGTTTTCAAATATTTTACCCACCAATAGAATTCTGTCGTCTGACCAGGAATCAATCACTATCAGCTTTCCGTTTGATTTCATGACCCGATTTAACACCGCTGCAATCTTCTCAAGACTACAGATCAAATTTTTTCCATCTTGGCTTAGAGAAAAATCATCCCAATCGAGCTTAAATGAACTGGGAAGAATAAACTCATTGGTATTAGCCAGCACTCTCGATAGTAGGACCACATCGTATTGATCGCTCCCTATGTTCTTCATCTCCGGCAACTGATCATCGATGAAGGTAACCTTGTCTGTCCCAATTTCTTGTGCCCACTGAATCCCAACATTTGAATATTTATCCGCAACGGTTATTTGGCAATCTGGCCAAATATGACTCAACCAAAATGCTATATGGCCTGTACCGCCGCCAACATCCAAAATCCTACTGTTGGAAGGAACATGTAATCTGCTCAACTCATTTGCTATGAGGCATATCATATCAAAATCGCCTCCCCACCATATTTTTGCCAATTTCAGATCGGAATTACATTGATGATAAGATATAAATCCCTTTAATCCAGCTTTTTCGAATTCATTTATCACTCTCTCACGCTTGATTGGTCCGATGCCAATTTTTCGAAAAAAAGTTTCTGGCTTTAAAGTCTTGACTTCATTTTTTGATTTGTAAGGCTTATTCGCCTTTTTATTTTTTCTTTTGGTCATAACTACCTCCTTCAATCACATTGGATAAATAGAAATAAAAAAGGCCCATTCCCGGTGAAGAGAATGAGCCCTTTCTGTTAAAGGGTTATGTCTTTGCTTTAATTCATCACATACATTTTAATAAACAAAGAGGTTAGACTGACTGGACCACTTTCTTATTTAACTTTTCAACCTACGTCAGTCTTAGGGCTTAGGGCAAATCACCACCCCTATGCATCCACCTGGTCTCATAAAAAGGTGTTTCCTTCAGCTTCATGTCATAGGCCATGATTAAAAGGGTTTCCAAATTCCTTGCATCAGCGCTGTTATATTCAAGAAGAGTCTCCAGTGATTTCTGATTCCCGGTCATTATGTATTCTTGCCATAATATCACTGCATCATATCCATCAATATCTCTTAGCTCACCCCGATCAATCCCCATCTGTCTTTCGCATCCCTTGAGACCACCGGAAAAACCGAGACTCTTGAGCAGATAACGTAAATCAAGATGAACTTGGTCCAACCTGATCCGGAAATATTGCTCAATAAACGGAACGTCAAAGCACCTTCCATTATAGGTAACGATGATCTTGAATTGTTCGATATCCCTCACAAAGTCGCCAAGGTTATGTCCGTTAATATAGGTATGAACCATTTGACCATCATAAAGCGCAATTGTTGTTATCTCATTGCACCAGTTCTCCAATCCGGTTGTCTCAATATCAACGTAAGCGATTGTATCCCTAAAATCCGGTAATAATCGCCAGTATTGATTGACCGGAAGGTGCTGACCAAAAAAGAATGGATTTCTATTGGTCAAGTGCTCGGTGGATTCTCTAAGCAGCGGCAATATAGATGCCACCCTTTTTTTTGATAAAGGAATTTTAGTTTCCCCATGAAACATATCCCAATTATGAATACCTGAATCCCATAGTTTTCTCTCTATTTTAGTTCCTATTCCCCGAATATGACAAAATGTATTGATAAGCATCTCTTTTTCTCCTTTCACTCTATTAAAATCGGGGATCTTCCCCGGCTCTGTTAATCGATTCATTTATTTTTCATACCAGTTATCCGTAATGAAAACGTCAACCACCACTGGAACATCTTTCAGATACATCTTTCCCGCGTCAATCATGGAATCCCTCAAGATTCGAGCTGCTGTTTCTGTTTCGGCGAGCGGCGCCTCCGTAATGATCTCATCATGAATGCAACCGATGATTCTTATACCGCTACCCTTAATTCTCTCATGGAGAATGTGTAATGCTTTTTTGGTAATATCAGCAGACGTTCCCTGAATCGGTGTTTTAAAAAAATCGGTAGTATTTGTGTAATAGCCACCCCATACCCTCCTGCGATTGCCCAAGGTCCTCGTTTCACCGTATGTGTGAAATTCGACATCCTGATGCCACTGGGAAATCCCTTGATAAGCTGAAAAAAAGTTGCTTCTGAATATTTCGGCTTGCTGTAGAGTCATGGAAACACCGTGGTAATTAAGGGAATATTCCACTAATTTTTTTGCTTCCATCCCATAAATGAGACCGAAGTTCACCACTTTCGCAAATGAATTTTTATCTTTGCTATCATCAGCGATAAATTCCCCCGTGACAAGGGCCGCTGTCAGTCTATGAAGATCCTCTCCCATTTGATACGCGTAGATCATTCGTTTATCCTGACTGATTTCCGCTGCGATTCTCAACTCGATCTGTGAGTAATCGGCAATCACGAGCTTATGACCATCATCTGCGATAAAACATGATCTGAATTTCTCTTCCCTTGGTATTGCGTGAAGGTTCGGATCAAAACAGGAAAAACGACCATTAGGAGCACCTATCTGGGAATATTTGGGATGCAGCCTTCCAGTATTGGCGTTGATCCTGGTTAGAAGGCCTTTGGCTATTGAGCTTTCATAGGCAATCTTTTTATAACTGCTGTAACTCCATGTCCAAAGATGGTCCATGAAATGCTGGAAGATTGTTTCCTGTTTTGTATCATTGACCATGATCCCCCGCTTGTTGAGTGCTTCCTTTACCTGTTTAGGGCTGTTCAGATTTATATTTCCCATTTCATTATGCAGATATTTTGCATAAATATCTTTCTGTTCAGCAAGGTCCTGCAGCATCTCCATTAATTTTTTATCGTTAACCCTGATCCCATTCCTCTCCATCCCAGCAACAGCACGGATACAATCAAATTCTAGGGTAGCTGTATCCATCAAATTATTATCAATCAGATGGGAAAGAGTGGCTTCCCTCAATTCCAGGAGTATCGCAGCTTCATCAGCAATGGAGATATTGCCCAGGTCATCTTCATCAATTGTATTGCTGTATGAGATAATCACATCATGGAATTTCCTTCTTCTTTCTCCTAATCCAGCATTCAAGATTTTGTCAGCTAACATGACATCATAAATTGATCCGCAAATCTCGATGCCAACGGTATGAAGGAAATTCAGCGTTCTCTTTGCATCGTAAAAGACCTTTTCCGAGGGACTTTCCAGCAATTGCTTAAGGAATTTTTTCATCTCTTCCAGTCTACATTGAGTCAGGTCTATCAACAAAGGGGCATGATCGGGAGCACCTACTGCAATAGACGTGATTTTGTCCTTTAGTGGGTCTTCCCCCGTGACAGCTATATTGATACTAATTATGGAAAAATCTTTAAACTGCTGCAGCTGGTCTGTAATCGATGTTAGACTCAGTAATTCCCGAGTTGGTGATTCCTTGGTTTCAAATGCAGTTTTACTAGTCATTCTCACCGCTCCTTTCATTAATTTTATGAAATACAGATCTCCTACAATTATCTCCTTTTATATTTCCGGTTACTGGCAATAAAAAAGGGGCGCCTCACCTGGAGACGACCCTTTTGCCTATAACTATCCGCACTGCGTTGTATTAGATCATTGTCGTATTAGCTCATATGCATCACATCCTTTCTCTAAAATATGCAGCATCCTGCGCTTCCTATTTCAGTTCAATTTCTGTTTATGGTTTATACCTGCTCATCCGACCTGCATTCCGTATGAAGATAGGAGCTTTTTACCCAACTGCTTTTTCCCCTCTCGTCAAAAGTTTTATTGGAATTTATCAACTCCTGGATATCTAAGGAATAAAAGGCCACGTTATCAAGAAGATGATTGATCGACCATTCCAGTTCTGTTTTATTCATCCGATCGTTGACGAGAATGATGTCCTTTTTAAAGAAAACTGTTTTATCCCGTAAATGAACAAATGAATGTCCAATGATGGTTTGTCTGTTGATCAGGCTGACCAATTCCATCACTGGGACAATTTTATCTTCACCTATTTCATCTTCCATTTCCATTTCCAGAGCAACCATTCCATTTTGATCCTTTATGGTCAGATACATGCGGACATTCATCATCATGCCGTCTGCGGCTGCCGTCTCAACAGCAGCAAAAAACATAGTATCCTGCTCGGGATCAGTCACTGCCTGAATTTCCATTTTATCCAAAACCTCCTCGATACCCTTCTTTACTTTGCATAATTGATTCTCATTCATGATCTGCCTCCATAATATTTTTCAAACTCAGGATGATCCACACAGGCAATCGAAACCAGATGGTCAACGTTGTTCTCATCATCAATAATCTGCCGTATGGTTGAATGCAGAATAGATGCGTTTGCCTCCGACACCGAAAGTAGTGTTTGAAACTTTTCCTTGGGCAACTTCTTTGTCGTCAAGGATATTCCGGCAACTGCATCTATTCGATGGCAGACTGGGCACAAGGTCAGATGCTGCAATAGAGAACTACTATTCATTCCGTTTAGGAAAGCCATAATAAATGGCAGCTTCTCTTCTGGAATCCTGTCCGGAAAAGTGACCCCTACAAAGACATGTTGATGATCCGGGAAATAACATGCCCAGAGGGTTGATTGCAGATTTTTGACGTCTGCAATTCTGGAATTATCCATTTGCGTCTCATAACGCAGAGGGTCTTCCTCGGTTAAGGTTATGTCATTCTCATTGTAGCCTCGTTCATAGAGGCCGGATTTCATGTCTTCAAAGACTTGAAGAGATTTTTTATCAAAAGTATCCATAATATTTTTCTCCATTTTACTTGAGTTTTGAAAATAAAAAGGGCCAGTAAAGAACCTGGCCCCGCCTGCCGAGTGTTAATTTAATTTGACTTGATAATTTATTGCATACGCATCACATCCTTTCTCAAAAACGCAGGCGCCTGCGCTTTTCATTCCAGCTCAATACCCCGCCTGACGCGTTCCTCGTTGATCCGCCGTTCCAGTTCCACATAGAAGCGGGTGTTGACGAGCTGCATATAGAATTTATCCCGATATCCGCAAAGATCCGCAAAGCTGAAACCAAAGTTTTCGGCAAGATATGCTTTCAGTTCTGTCCGCCAGGGGTAGGTTACAAAATGATATTCATTTTCTTTGAATTCCCTGACCCTGCCGCTGACGTAAATCCTTTCCGCTTTATTGAGCTTTGGATTATCTGGATTCCAATACATAATGGAGCCATACATCCCCGTTGCCGCCCAAGATGTGGTGTCGCACGAAGCAATTGGCAATTTACACAGCCAATCGAATTTTGATCCTCCAAACCAATGAACCCTTATCTCGGGGTTGCCCCACTTTTTTATCTTGTCGGTTGCATATTTAATTTTCCGAAAATTTGAACTCTGACTTGAACCCAAAGCCAGCCAGTCATATTTGCCGGATTGGACATAAAATCCAATTTCATGGTTGTAAAAATTATGGACTACAGGGATAGGCTTTAACCCGGCTTGTTCCATCATGACCTGGTTGGCTATATTGCTGTTGAACCCGCGGGTGCTGAAATTTGTGTCAAAATTGAAATACCGATCATAGTAACTGCCCCATAACTGAAGATGAGCAATAACCTCCGCAATCGTCAACTTTGACGTACCTTGAGCGACAGACCATGCGCCTGAATCAGCAATGAGACTCCCGATCATATGTCGATAGTCGATAATGAAACCTTCTCTTTCCGATTCATTATAGGCCAGTGAGAGCAACACATTTACGGGCTCCTTAGGGAAAAGCTCATAATAACGCTTCAGCACTGACAAAAACAGGGACGCTTGATAGATCTTCATATTCAAAACCTCCTTATAAGAGTGGTGCCCCTCATCCCAACCTTCGAGACAAGGGGCACCAGTTTATGGTCTATGTTGCCTGATCCGATTTCCAATTAATCGGGGTAAGCTTCTGTAATTCCTCTAACTTTTGGAGAAGCATTATAAATGTATCCGGATCAACCTTTTCAATTTCTTCTTCCCGCTCCGTAATCAAATAATCGATTGTCTCAATCAGCCGATTCGAAAGGGAGTTAAAATCCTGAGCCCGCTGTTCTTCGTCATCTAAGTCGACGGTTCCTTGAGTGCTGGTTAATGTAAGGTTCCTGAGATATGCGTCAGGACTGCCGCTGCACTTTTGGATCTCCTTCAACTTCCTGATGAGTTTGCTGTCAATCTCCTTACCGGCCACCGTTAGTGCTCTTACAACTATCGGATCGGCTGGCAGTTGGTTGCGCAGGAGACGTTCCATGCCGAGAGCCGCATCGACATTCTTTTTAAACTCGTCCAAATTAAATTCCACGGCTGGATTGAAAATGATTCCACTTCTTGTCATGAAATCCCCAATCCGATCCGCACCCTTGAATTCCTTGGTGGCACTACACAAAACATCAAGTCTCTCCACCCCTAAAAAAGCGTACTGATGACAATCCTGCCGTTTGGCCAGATGCATGAAGGTTTCACGCGTCCTTTTCCCAATGAAAGGCAAATGCTCACCGGCCCAGTTGCCCCATTGCAAACCTGCCTTGCGGGTCAATTCCTTCTGCCCGAGGAGAAGCTCCCCGAGCCTGATGGACCATTTCGCATTATACTGGCCAAAGAGGTGCTTAAGGCTGTTGAAATCTGCAAAACCTTCCCGAAGGATGTCAATCCCCTGTTCCAGGAGCACCTTCGGATCACCTTCCGCATTCTTGCATTCGTTGATCCACGTCAACACGGTCAAATTGTCGTTGCTGCCGAAATCCGGAGTAGCGTTGATAATGCCATATCCGGATGTCCCGTAACTGTCTCCGTACGTGCGCCGGAGATGCGCCAGATCCATACTTCCCGGTACCGGGGACTGGGGTTCCCCGATCGCCGGCGGAGGGGGAGTGGGATTAATCTGAGCAATTTCGCTCTGATTTACTTCTGAATTTTTAACTTTCATAATAAGTCTCCATAAAATATTAAAATGGTTAAAGGTATCCGGAAATAAAAAGCCATCCCCGTCGCCAGGAATGGCTGTTCATTTTCGCCAAGTTGCCGCTCAGTTTTTCATGCAAGCATAGGCACCACCTCCTTATAAGTATCTGATGATTTAGTTTTAAAATTCATCGATTTTGCCTTAAGATCGCGTTCCAATATCGTTGGGCATCTCGTGGGTCCACCTCGTCCTGTGCGGTTGCATAAATAATTGAATCAGCCGTTTTGCATTCGCGATTTGCACGCATCCTCAATCTTAAGACCGCATTGGTTGTCTTTTTGCTCCTCAAAGACGTTTTAAAACATTTTTTCTGACTCATAATTTATTCCTTTCATGATTGTTTAAAAGTTATCAGTATGTTAGCTGTTGTTAGACACAAAAAAACCGACCCCGGTTTCCCGGAATCGGCCAGTCACACACCGCTATCTTCCATTTTTATTCACTCATAGGCAGCCTCCTTCCCCATTTTTCCTTCGTCCTTTTTAGACGGTCTCCGTTTTTCAACGCCTCTCATATAATCCGTCAGCCATGGCAAAAGACCTTTCAAGCCAGGGCATTTCCTTGACCAAAAGGTCGTGATAAAACTTTTCGCCGATCTGCCTTGCCGCCTCGTTCTTGTATGGCCCCCTTATAAGGAGTGTGAGAAACTCACCATATTTTATGTCCCGGTAGATCGGATTCCCTTTGCCCTGAAATGTGAAGTGTTGTGCAATCATTTTAACGAGCGATTTCGGCATGATTCCGTGTTTTTTGTACTTCCTTTTTTGGTTTCTACCGATATCCTGCGCATATTTTATAGCCTCCTGATCCCCCTCAAAGTAACCGCAACCATTAACATCGTCTTGGGACATAATGAAGTCGATGATAATGGGATGCTTTCCGTTAATATTTGTTGTTTCTTTCATATAGATATCTCCTTCCTTGTGTTGGTTCGGGTTTTGGCGACCAGCGCGTAGTTCCCGTTTGCTGCTCTAGTTGTTAAATATTTCATCCATCAGCAGTCCTTATCCGCCGGCGTTCCAACCAGTTTTCAATGTCGCAAACAGCGTAGAGGCATTTTCGGGACCATTTAATGTAGGGAGGGCCTTCGCCTCGCATTCGCATATTTGCCAAACTCCCAGGTGTCGTTCGAAGCATTTCGGCTGCCTCCTTCGCTGATAAAAACTGCCGGTCCATTTTGTGTCCACCTCTTTTTTTGTATGACGTTGGAGGGCACCATAACATATAAACAAGAAAAAACATCAATAATATAAATATGTTACAAGTGTATAAAGGGGGTTTATAGTGTAGAAAATGATTTACTGGGGAGGTTGTCTTAAGAAGATGATTTGGCCAGGGAGGGATGTGAAATTCAAAATGTGGATTGGGGGGTGGAAGAAGGTCATCTTTCACTTCAGGTTAGCTATAGGTTATCAAAAATAAAAAATGGTTACAGCATTGAATCTGTAACCATTTGATTTAACTGGTACCCCTGGCGCGATTCGAACGCGCGGCACACGGATTAGGAATCCGTTGCTCTATCCTACTGAGCTACAGGGGCGCATGATGAGTATGATGATTAGAGGGCGTGCCCTTTAACACGCTTTTTTGCCGGTGTCAACAAGCTCGCCGTCAATCCAAGTGTGCTTCGAGAAATTTCTTATCAGAAAAATCCTTTAACTTCAAATATTCGGCTGTAGCGTCGGCCAGGGCGGCCCTGGGCAGGAGACCGATCAGTTCCGACTCCAGAATGTCGATGCCGTGACGGACGGCTTCCTGCCGGACACGGTCGAAAACGGTTTGGATGGGCGTTACCCGGTAATCGGTGAGATTCATGGAAACCTGAACCAGCCGCCGGCTTTTCAGCGGAATGCCGAGGGCTTTGACGTGCGGGAACCCGCCATCGGATTGACGGATGGATTTGGCGATGTTCTGCGCGATGCTCAAATCATCCGACTGGAGATTGATGTTAAAGGCAATCAGGGGAATGCGCGCCCCCACGGCTGTCGCCCCGGAGCGTTCATGGAAAACGGCTGGGCCGGCATCGGGAAGCCAGCGCGGATCCTTCATTTTTTCTTTCAGTGCCTCATAGCCGCCCCGCCGGATGTCGGAGAGCTCCTTTTTCCAGGGAGCCATGGCCGCTTCCCCGTAAAAGTAAACGGGGATCTGATTTTTTTGACTGAGCTCGCGGCCAAAGGCATGCGCCACTTTGATGGCGTCCTGCATATCGGCGTCGCCGAGGGGGATGAACGGGACGACATCCACCGCGCCGATGCGCGGATGAACACCGGCATGTTCCCTCATATCGATCATTTCCAGCGCCCTGCTGCAGACGGCCAGAGCAGCCGCTTGTAAATCTTCCGGAGGGCCGATGAAGGTCAGAACACCGCGGTTGTGATCTTTATCCATGCAGATATCCAGCAGCTTCACGCCGGGTGTGGCGGTAAGCGCCGCTGCAATGGTCAGGATCTTCTGCTTGCTCCAGCCTTCACTGAAATTGGGAACGCATTCGATGATCTTCATGTGGACTATCCGGCTTTTTTTGAACTTATGCCATAAAAGATGCGCTTATACAAGCGGTTCCGTCCTACCGGTTCTTTCAGGAAATATTTGTTTCCATAAAAAGAATGTGTTAAACCGGGTTCCTGGGATAAGATATTTGATAAGATTGCCGCGGCGCCATGAACCGCGGCATGACCTGTGGAATAAAGTTTGAAGTCTCTTGATGAGTTTGATCCTATGAACAAAATGCAGCGCCGAAAAGAAAATGTCGCCCTGCTGTCGGTGATCTCCAACAGCCTGCTTGTCGTCATAAAGCTGGTGGTGGGATTCCTGAGTGGCTCCGTATCAATCATCTCCGAGTCGATTCATTCCGCCGTGGACCTTGTCGCTGCCGTCATTGCCATGTTTTCCGTCAAAACGTCCAGCATCCCTGCCGACAGGAAGCATCCTTTCGGTCACGGCAAGTTTGAAAACATGTCCGGCACGATTGAAGCCCTGCTCATTTTTATCGCCGCTTCCTGGATTATTTTTGAGGCCATAAAAAAAATCATGAATCCCCAGTCGATCGAATATGTCGGTTGGGGCGTCGGCGTGATGCTGGTTTCCGCCCTGGTCAATGTCGGGGTATCCAAAATGCTTTTCAAGGTGGGCAGGGAAACGGATTCGATCGCCCTGGAGGCGGATGCCTGGCATCTGCGCACCGATGTCTATACATCGGCGGGTGTCATGATCAGTCTGGCCCTCATCTGGATGGGGGATCAGCTTTTTCCGGATGTTGAACTGGCCTGGCTGGATCCGGCCGCGGCGATCGGCGTGGCCCTTTTAATCTTCAAGGCCGCCTATGACCTGACGATGCGGTCGGCGAAGGATCTCCTGGATGTACAATTGCCGGTCGAGGAGGTGGCTTGGGTCCGCCGTCTGATCATGGGACACCGGCCGGTGATTCATGGATTCCATCAGTTGCGGACCCGGAAGGCCGGCAACTTCCGGTTTATTGAATTTCATCTCAAGATGGAACCGCAGATGACCGTGGAGACCTCTCACCGGATTACGGAAGAGTTAACCGAGAAGATCGAGCGCCATTTCCCCCAGTCCAGCGTGATCATTCATATCGAACCCTGTGATGGCGACTGTGAGGGGAAATGTCTGGACGGGTGCCTCCTGCCGGAAGAGGCGCGCCGGAAGGTGACTAAAAACATCAGCCCCTATAAAAGGCGAAAGCCGGCTTGAATCGATCACCTGTTCTGACTGCCGCCTTCATCAGAAGAGTTGCTTCCCTTGTAGATATACCGTTCAAATAACCGGTGGAAGGGGGTCCAGTTGGACTCACTGTCCGGTATGCCGCTGGTGAAGGTCTGAAAGGCATTGACCTTGGCATCCATGTCATCGATGTAATGAACGATCATGGCCTCCAGGGTTTTGGGGCGCTTGGGGGATCCGTATTCCAGCGTCCCGTGATGACTGAGGATGAGGTGGCGCAATTCCATCGCCAGGTTTTCCGGGAAGCCCTCGATTTTGGCGATTCTGGCATCCAGCATCTCCACGCCCATGACGATGTGTCCGACCAGCCGGCCCGCGTCGCTGTAATCAATGAGCCGGTCATATTGAAATTCGTAGATCTTGCCGATGTCGTGAAGGATGCCGCCGGTCAGCAGTAAATCCCTGTTGACGCCCGTGTAGTGTCTGGCCGCCAGGTCAAGAAGCCGGATGACGGACAGGGTGTGCTCCAGCAATCCTCCCAGGTAAACATGGTGAAATCCCTTTGCAGCGGGCGCTTTCTTGAAAAGTTTGACGATCTGTTCGTCCCGGAAAAACGCCAGCAGGAGGTCCTTCAGGCAGGGGGTTTGAATCTGCTCGACTATGACCAGCAGCTCCGCAAACATGTCGTCGGCATCCCGGCTGGCGGTGGGAAAGTAATCCGCCGGATCGATCTCTTCATCCTCCGTTTTTTTCACTTCCAGCACGGACACCTGCAGATTATTTTTATAGCTCAGGATTCTGCCGACAATGTGGACGATATCCCCCTTTTTGAAAAAACCGTCCAGCTCGGTTGCATTCTCCCAGACCTTGCCGTCCAATTCGCCCGTTTTGTCTTTCAGGCGCAGGTTGAGATAGGGAGCGCCCTTCTGCGAATAAGCCAGGTTTTTTTCCGACACCAGAAAAGACGTGCTTACTTTTTCCCCCGACTTCATGCCGCTGATATAAAGATTTTTTTTCTTCACAAACCGATCCGCCTTTCATGAGTGTAAACTTGCATGGTCTTGCCCCGGATTGCCCCGATGAGGGTGATGCCGGCTTCTGTGGCCAACTGAATCGCCAGGGTGGTGGGCACGGCGAGTGAGACAACCACGGGTATTCCCAGATGCCAAACCTTCTGCACAATCTCTGAAGAGACCCGACCTGTCCTTAGCATGGCATGATCCCGGCAGTCCATGTTTTTCAGCAAGGCATGGCCGGCCAGCATATCGATGGCATTATGTCTGCCGATATCCTCCCGCGAGACCAGGATGTCTCTGCCGTCCGTGAGGGCGGCGCAGTGCGTGCCCCGGGTGCGGCGGTGCAGGAGAGTAACGTCAAGAAAGCGTTCCATGAGATCCAGGACCTGCACCGGCGCCAGGAAGAAAGTTTCTGTCCCGACCGGTTCCGGGGACAGGGCCGGAGCGCCTTTCCTGCCGCTGCGGGCGCCGCTCGAAGTGATGGTTTTTCTGTCAGAACCCTCCGGTCGGCCGGAATCGATCGGTGCTGTTGTATCAATATAGACCGCTGTCCGCTCCGGAGAGATGCGGACCGTCTTGATGTCGGCGGACGATCTGATCCATCCCTCCGACTTGAGAAATCCCAGCGCCAGTTCATCCACATGAAGGCCGGTGCAGGCTGTCGTGATGATGTGGCGGCTGTTGAGAAAGACCTGCAGCGGCATCTCGCAGACGATGTCCGCCGTGGTTTTGGAAAAACCCTGGCCGTCAAAAGTGTGAACCGGACAGGGCCTGAAGCCTTCCGGGTTTTCTCCGGCGTTCATATCAGTTTCCTTTCTCTCTCAGGAGGCGGTGATCCCCTGAGCGGACGGTCAGTTTGATCACATCAAAATATTCCATCAGCGGGATGATGTATTTTCGGGACAGGCCGGTCAATTCCTTGAAACTGGCCGGTGTGGCCTTGCCCTCTTTCCGGAGCAGATTTTTATAATCCTCCCGCAGGCGGGTCAGGGCCGACGGGTCAAAACATAAATCTTCGTTGATCTTGGTCAGCGTGCCGTCCTTGAGCATGACGTTCAGGATGCTGCCGACCTGGGATTTCTGTTCCGTGAATTTTTCTGTCACTTCCCGGAGCGAGGGCGGGGTGAGGGCCGCGTTTCGATACCACTCGGCAATCGCCTGTCGCAGGGCTTCCTGGTCGGCCTGCAGGTTGATCCGGTGGTCCGGCAGCCGGATATTTTCCCGGTCCGCGATGATTTTCCCATTTTTTTCGAGATCCCGCATGACGGCATTGAACAATTTCTGGCCGATGAATGCGCCGAGTTTCATCCGCAGCTCTTCCCTGGACAGCCCTTCCTTGAGCGGAAATTTTTCATGATAGGTCCGGATGTCCTGGATCATTTTCTGCTGGAGTTCCTGATAAACATCGGAGGACAAAACCCGGGTGTCTTCGCGGTCGAGGAGAATGGCCTGTTTCCGGGAGAACAGCGTTTCCAGTCCTTTTCTGACCTGTGCCGGCGGGAAACCGGTGCGGATAACCAGCCCCTGAAGATCGATGCCGGTGAAGGATGACCGCTGGATGATCACGGACAGCTTCTCCAGGTCCGTGCCATGATGCAGCAGATTAAGTTCCTGAATGATCCTGTCCGAACGCCGCTTGTGCTTGCGGGGAAGCGGGTCGATGACCTGTCCGCCGCCGATGGTTGTCACCGGCGAATAGCTCCGGATGACGAAACGGTCCCCCGCCATCACCACAGCTGGAGCGGCGAGGAAAAGCTGTGCGTAGGCTTTCTCGCCCGGCTCAATCTCATCCCGGTCCGGGAGAATCAGCCGCGCCATCACTTCCGTAGTGCCGGTATGGAAGCGGACCAAGGCCCGGTTTTTCATTTTTTTGTCGTTCGCATGCAGGTAGTCGAAAAACACATCCAAACGCTGCGTCGGTTCGAAAGTGCCGGGACGGGTCAAAACGTTTCCCCGCTCGATCGTCGTTTTTTCAACACCCTGCAGGTTGATGGCCGTTCGCTGGCCCGACTCCGCAAGATTGACGCTCTGGTTGTGCACCTGCATACCCCGGACCCGGGAGATCGTCCGGCCGGGTAAAACAGCGACTTCTTCGCCGGTGCCGATGGTTCCGGAGACCAGCGTTCCGGTCACTACCGTTCCAAAACCCTTCATACTGAATACCCGGTCGACGGGCAGCCTGAATAAACCGGCATCGCTCTTTTCACCAATTGCGGCGGCGGCCTGATCCAGAGCCGTCAGAAGGTCGGGGAGGCCTCCTCCCGTTAAGGCGGAGACCGGCACAACAGGGGCGCCTTCCATAAAGGTGCCTTTCAGGAAAGTGCGAATGTCATCGGTGACCAGCTCCTGCCAGTCCTCATCAACCAGGTCCACTTTGGTGAGAGCCACGAGACCTTTCCGGATGCCGAGCAGGGAGCAGATATGGAAATGTTCCCGGGTCTGGGGCATGATGCTTTCATCCGCGGCGATGACCATCATCACCAAGTCAATGCCCGCTGCGCCGGAGACCATGTTTTTGATGAACCGTTCGTGGCCGGGAACATCCACAACGCCGATGGTCCGGCCGCCCGGCAGGGCCAATGAGGCAAAACCGAGCTCAATGGTGATCCCCCTCTCTTTTTCCTCTTTGAGCCTGTCCGTGTCCACACCGGTGAGGGCCTTGATGAGCGCCGTCTTTCCATGATCCACATGACCGGCGGTACCCATGATGATATGCTTCATGAACAGCAAAATAACAAAGTCCCTGTGTTTTCACAACAGCAAAAACAGTCCCATGTCCGGGAGAAAAAATAATCATGAAAGCTTTTTATAATGATTTCGTCATTGCGAACGAAGAGAAAGAATCTCTAAAAAGCGCCTGTTGAAAGAGATTGCCACGGCGATACGCGCCTCGCAATGACACGTGACAGGGTTTCAAATGAATGATAATGTAACTTGAAATGGCAGAAAAGATGGTCTATTAAGCGCGGCTTCGGTGTTAAGAGAACTCTCTATGAGAATCCTGGGTCTTGATTATGGGAGCAAGAGGATCGGTGTGGCCATTTCCGATGAACTGGGCATGACCGGTCAGCCTCTGGTGACCATTGAGCGGAAGAACCGGAAGCAGGATATGGAAGCCATCGAAAAGTTGATTAAAACTTATGATGTTGAAAAAATCGTCGTGGGCTATCCGGTTCGACTGGACGGAACGGAAGGCATTCAGTGTGAAAAAGTCAATCACTTTGTTCACTTGCTGGAGGCCAGATTTTCCATCGCTGCCATCAAATGGGATGAAACGCTGTCCACCCGAACGGCTGACGATATCCTCATTCAGTCCCATGTGCGCCGGGAAAAAAGAAGAAAAATAGTGGATCAACTGGCTGCCGGCATTATTCTGCAGGGATACCTGGATTCTCTCGGTCCGGTGAAAACCTGTTAAACAGCCCGCGAAGGCCATTCATGAAAATTTTTCCATTTATCTCGTATAAAATGAAACCATGGGCAAAGCTCCTGGTGTTTGCCCTGCTGGTGTTGCTGATTATTTGTTTGATCTATGCAAAACGTCCGATCAATGACCGGGATGTGACGGCAATCGTCGATATTCCCAAAGGCGCCGGCTTCCTGCAGATTGTTGATATCCTGGACCGTAAGGGCATGGTCAAAAACAAATTCCTGTTTTCCGTGCTGGCTTTATCCCAGGGCATAGCGGGATCGATCAAGGCCGGCGAATACGAACTGGCAACCAGCATGACCCCCGCGCAGATTATCGACAAACTGGTCAGTGGTGACATTAAGAAGTATCCGGTGACCATTCCGGAGGACTTTACGCTGAAGCAAATTGCGGAGCGGCTGGCTGAAAAACAACTCGTAGAAGAAAAAATTTTCATAAGCGTAACCACGGATCCGAAGTTTCTGGCCTCGCTCAGGATCGAGGCCCCAAGCGCCGAAGGTTATCTGTACCCCGATACTTACGATTTCAACCGGGCGATGACGACCCGGGAGATTGTCAAGAAGATGGTTTCCAAATTCTGGAAAGAGGTCACCCCCGAGATGTTAAAAAGGGCGCAGGAACTTCATTTGAGTACAACTGAATTTATCACACTGGCGTCCATCATCGGCAAAGAAACCGGCTATAAGGAAGAAAAAACGCTCGTTTCCGCCGTTTTTCATAACCGTCTGAAAAAGGGGATCCCGCTGCAGAGCGATCCCACGGCCATTTATGATCTGAAGCAATATAGCCACAGGGTCAAAAGAAGACAGCTGGACAATGATTCACCCTATAATACCTATAAAATTAAAGGATTACCGCCAGGTCCCATTGCCAATCCCGGCATCGATTCACTCCGTGCCGCCCTTTATCCCGCCCCGGTTAATTATCTTTATTTTGTATCCAATAATGACGGAACCCACCAATTTTCATCCACCCTCATCGCCCACAACCAAGCGGTCTTAAAATATCAGATTAAAAGGAAAAAAGAGTAAAATTTTTCCTTGACAAATGTTTTATCCTTCATTATGGTGGCCATAAGTGGAGTAAAGTGGCTTATAGTGGAGGGGATTTCCGGTGTCTGTCTTTAGGGGACAATATTACCATACGATTGATGACAAGGGAAGAATCATTTTCCCGGCAAGGCTGCGTGAAGTCTTTGCCGAGAAATATGACAGCCGGCTCGTGATCACGAACTGGGACAGTTATCTGATGGTTTTTCCCTATGATGAATGGCGCATTATTGAAGAGAAGGTCAGCCACCAGTCCATCCTGAGAAAAGAAGTCAGAGCCTTCCAGCGATTTTTCATGTCCGGTGCGGTGGATTGTGCGTTGGACAGCCAGGGCCGTGTCCTCATTCCCCCGAATCTGCGAGAGTTTGCCAGGCTCGAAAAAGAAGTGGTGCTGGCCGGCATGATCAAGATCATTGAGATCTGGAGCAAGGAACGCTTTGAAGCGGAGATGAAGAAGACGGAAGGTGATCTGGAAACCTTCAGTGAATATATGGCCGATCTGGGCATTTAGGGAAGGTCCATGGCATGGTTTCTTTTCATACGCCGGTCATGCTCGAGAGGGTTCTTCAATCTCTGCGATGCAAGCCCGGCGGGATCTACGTGGACGGGACCCTGGGAGGCGGCGGTCATGCCCGGGCGATTCTGGAAAATACAGCCCCGGACGGTTTGCTGATCGGCATCGACAGGGATGACGATGCGCTCCTTGAATCCGAAAAAAGGTTACAACCCTTCGGTCAGAGAAAAATACTGATCAAAGGCAATTTTGCGGATATCGGTGAAATCCTCACCAACCTGAACATCAGAAAGGTTGATGGGATCCTCCTGGATCTGGGAGTCTCATCTCATCAGTTGGATACGGCAGACAGGGGCTTCAGCTTTTCTTTGGATGCTCCGCTCGATATGCGCATGGATCAGAGCAGCCGTTACCGTGCTTATGATCTCGTCAACCTGTCTCCGGAAAAAGAGTTAAGAAAAGTGATCCGGGATTACGGCGAGGAACCCATGGCCGGAAGAATCGCAAGGGCAATTTTGGCAAAAAGAGCATCGGCGCCGATCCGCACAACCATTGAGCTTGCCGATGTGGTTTGCAGAGCGGTTCGCCGACAGGGCGTGCGCAAAAAAGTCCACCCGGCCACCCGGACATTCCAGGCGATTCGCATTGCCGTTAATCAGGAGCTGTCAAATCTTTCTACGGCCATGGATGCGGGTATCGATCAGCTTGGCCAGGGAGGAAGGTTTTCCATTATTTCCTTTCACTCTCTGGAAGACCGGATCGTCAAAGAAACTTTCCGCTCCCGGGAAGGCAGATGCCAATGTCCTCCCGGGTTGCCTGTGTGTCAATGTCAGCGGGAGGCGAAACTGAGGGTCCTGACCCGGAAGCCGCTTCGTCCGGAAGCGGATGAAAGCGAAACGAATCCAAGGGCGCGGAGCGCCAGACTCAGGACGGCAGAGAAGATATGAACCATGCCAGAAGAGACCGTTAGGACGAATGACGCTGAACAGAAAAAGGAGGCCGCCCCGCGGCTGAAGTATTCCGTATTTCTTTTTGTCGCTTTTATCCTGATGGCGGTGGCAATCACCTATGTGTGGTCGCATATTCAGATGACAAGACTGGAATATCAGATTGCCGAAGAGATGACGCGCAAGGAACATAGTCTTGACGAGCAGAAAAAGCTGAGGGTTGAGTTTGCGACCTTGAAATCACCACAACGCATCGAGACCGTTGCGAAGAACAGCCTGCAGATGTCTTATCCGGAGCGGGATCAGGTCATCCTTATCAGGGGATCGGAGGTCACGAAATGACTACGGAATCCAAAAAATGGCTGCGATTCCGGCTCGCCACCTTACTGCTTTGTTTTCTGGTTCTGTTCATTGCCCTGATTACGCGGGCATTCCAAATTCAGGTGCTCAACGGACAAAGTTTGAAAATTCGCGCGGATCGGCAGCATACCACGACCCTGCGGAGTGAATCGGAAAGGGGCATCGTCTTTGACCGCAATGGCGAAAAGCTGGCGGCCAGTATCATGGCGGACTCCGTCTGTGCCGATCCTTCAAAGGTCGTGAACCTCGAGGAAACGGCACGAAAAATCGCCTCCATTTTGGATCTGGATAAGGGAACGATCCTGAAAAAATTTTCCGGATCCAAAAATTTCTGCTGGATCGCCCGCAAGATCACGCCGGATCAGGCCGCCCTGGTCGAGAAGGTGGATTTGGATGGTATTTTCCTGATCAAGGAACCCAAGCGGTTTTATCCCAACGGTGAACTGGCCGGTCATCTGATCGGGTTTGTCGGGTTGGATGCCAAAGGACTGGAAGGACTCGAGCTGAAATATGACGATTATCTGAAAGGAACACCGGAGAAACTGACCTGGACCCGGGATGCCAAAGGCAAGCGGCTTTACCCTCGCGTCGAATATGCCGGTGGACAGCCGAAAGAAAGTACGAATCTTATTCTGACGATTGACAACCGGATCCAGCATCTCGTTGAATCGCAACTGAAGGAGGCGGTAAAGGCCAAAGGCGCCAAAGGCGGGCTGGCCGTTGTTATGGATCCAAAGACCGGCGAAATCCTTGCCCTGGCGAATGAACTGGGCTTCGATCCCAATACTTTCTCAAAATCCGGTGCGGCTAAGGGTAAGAACAAGGTGATTACGGACTGTTTTGATCCCGGCTCCACCTTTAAGCCCTTTCTCGCTGCGGGGGCTCTCGAAGAAGGCGTTGTCAAGGAGACAGACCAGTTCTATTGTGAAAATGGAAACTATGCGATTGCCGACCGCGTGATTCACGAGGCCCAGCGCAAAAAGCACGGCTATCTGGCTTTTTCCGACATCATCAAATATTCCAGCAATATCGGATCCGTAAAGGTTTCGGAGCTTCTGGGTAAAGAAAAGTTTTACCAGTACATCACGAAATTCGGTTTTGGTGCGAAGACGGGGATCGATCTCCCCGGCGAGACCGCGGGATTACTCAGGCCTGTCCAAAACTGGACACGTGTGGATGCGGCAACGATTGCTTTCGGCCAGGGAATATCCGTCACGGCCATTCAGCTCATCACCGCCCTGTCTGCCATTGCCAACCAGGGTGTTTTGATGAAACCCTACATCGTGCGCGGACTGGTGGATAAGAAGGGGCAGATCGTCAAGAAATATGCGCCGACCCCTGTCAGGCAGGTGATATCCCCCCGAACCGCCAAAAGGCTTACCGCGATCCTGACCAGCGTGGTGGGGGATGCGGATGGGACCGGTAAGAATGCACGCATCGTCAATGTGAACGTGGCTGGAAAAACGGGAACGTCCCAGAAGTTCGATTTTGCCCGCAGGGCCTATTCTTCCGAAAGAGTCCGGACGTCCTTCATGGGCTTTTTCCCGGCCGAGGATCCGCAAGTGGCCATCCTGGTCATTCTTGATGAGCCGCAGCGGGATAAGTGGGGTGGTGTCGCTTCCGCCCCCGTTTTTAAAAATATAGCAGAACAGATTCTGACCTGTTTCAAGACGAATATCCGGGAAAACCCGATTTTTGAAGAAGAAAAGATCAACCGGGATATGAAGATAAAGCTCGTCTCGGCTGTTCCGGTCATCACCCGTCATAAAGCCGCACCGGGGGATATGGAGGAAGCCTCCATGCCGGATTTTAGGGGAATGACCATTCGCGATGCCTTGAGAAAGGCGAGAGAGAAAGGCATTGAGCTCAATGTCAGCGGAAATGGCTGGGCGGTCAGCCAGGTTCCGGTGCCGGGGGTAGCCATTGCTGAACTGCGCTACTGCACGGTGTCTTTCAGTACCGGCAATTGAGGTCACCGGGTGGAATTGTCGATGCTCATGCAAGATGTCCCCGTCCTGAAGTGCACCGGCGGTTTGTCCGGTTCTGTCTCCGACATTTGTTATGATTCGCGGCGATGCGGGGAAAACAGCCTTTTTGTCGCGATCCCCGGTTTACTGGTGGATGGGTACAATTACATTCCCGAGGCGATCAAAAGAGGGGCACGGGTGATTGTCCATGAGAAGGCGTTCAACCCCGCTCCCGGGATTACTGCGATGCAGGTTTCCGACAGCCGCAGGACACTCGGCTTTCTCGGAAGAAATTTCTACGGGGATCCCTCCTCCCGGCTCTGTCTGGTCGGTGTCATAGGCACCAATGGCAAGACCACGGTGACCTATCTGCTGGAGTCCATTTTTGCGGCGGCGGGCCGGTCCACGGGAGTTTTGGGAACGGTCAATTATCGGTTCAACGGGAAGACCCGGTCTTCACCTCATACGACGCCCGAGTCTCTGGAAATGCATAAGATCCTCAGAGAGATGGTGGATGACGGGGTCAGCCACGTGGTAGCGGAAGTTTCATCGCACTCAGTAGATCTGAGAAGAATTGACGCCTGTGACTTCGATCTGGGTATCTTTACCAACCTGACACAGGATCATCTGGACTACCATAAGACCATGGATAACTACTTCGAGGCGAAAAGGAGGTTCTTTCAGGAGGTTCTTCCGGCCGGCAAAAAGAATCCCGGGTACAGGATGGTTGTCAACGGCGATGATCCCTGGGGCCGGAGGCTTTTGCAGGAAGTCAGCCTTCCTGTCCTGAGCTTCGGCATCGATAACCCCTGTGATGTGACCGCCCGGGACGTCGTTCTTTCCCTGAGCGGAATCCGGGCCAGAGTTGAAACGGCGCAAAGCGATTTTGCAATTTTATCACCGCTGGTTGGCAGGTTCAATCTCTACAATATTCTGGCTGCCGTTGCTGCCGCCATGGCGCTTCGAATCCCGTTGGAGGCCGTCCAAAAAGGGATTGGAGTGCTCAAACAGGTTCCCGGGCGACTGGAAAAAATCAGCGGGCCGGGTGAGCCCGAAGTATTTGTCGACTACGCCCATACCGATGATGCCCTGAGACGGGTGCTTCAGAATTTATCGGGCTTTAAACGGGGCCGGCTGCTGACCCTCTTCGGATGCGGAGGGGACCGCGATCGCGGGAAGCGACCCCTGATGGGCAGGGCCGCTGCGGAACTAAGCGATCTGGTCATCCTGACTTCGGATAACCCGCGAACGGAGGAACCGCTGGAGATTATCCGTCAAATCGAGTCGGGTATTCCGGCGCAAACCATGAAAAAAGTGCCTCCTGAAACATTTGCCGGGATGCAGCGGGGCAAGCATTATAGCGTAATCCCGGACCGGGCCGCGGCCATTGAAAAGATCATTGACAGTGCCGGTCCGTCCGACATGGTCTTGATTGCCGGCAAGGGTCATGAAGATTATCAGATTCTGGGAAACAAGCGTGTTCCCTTTGATGACCGGGTGTTTGCCAGATCGGTTCTGGAAAGAAAATCACAGGGGAAAAGCCATTGAAGGCGAAATCGTCCACCGTGCTTTCCATTCAGGAGGTACTGCAAGCCACGAAGGGCCGTCTGCGCGGTGGTCAGACCGAGGGGATCTTCCGGGGCGTTTCCACGGATTCCCGTCAGATATCCAAGGGAAATCTCTTTATTTGTCTGGAAGGTGAAAATTTTGACGGGCATCACTTTATCGATGCTGCCATTGCCGGCGGAGCAGCCGGCCTGGTTGTCCGGAAGGATGCCAAAGTTGATCTCAAGAAGATTTCACGGGAAATCCCGGTTATTCCGGTGAAGGATACCCTCATCGCATTGGGGGATATCGCCCGGTTCTGGCGAAGACAAATGAATATTCCGGTAATCGCGATCACCGGAAGCTCCGGAAAAACGACGACCAAGGAGATGATCGCGGCCATTCTGGAACAAACCGGAAAAGTACTTAAAACAGAGGGGAATTTTAATAATCAGGTGGGTCTGCCATTGACGCTTTTACGGCTGAACAGGCAGCATGATGTTGCCGTGGTCGAAATGGGGACCAACACGCCGGGTGAAATCGGCAGGCTGGCCCGGATTGCCGAACCGAATATCGGGCTGATTACCAACATCGGTCCGGCCCATCTGGAAAAATTGAAATCCCTCGACCGGATCCGGAAGGAAAAAGGCGATCTCTTCCGGAATATGGCCGAAAGCGGGACGGCCATTATGAATGTTGATGACCAAGCGCAGCGGTCTTTAAACGGCCAGTGGCAGGGAAAACGGATCACCTTTGGATTGAAGCACATGGCCGATGTCGCGGCCGTGAACTTCCGGAAAAAGAAACGGCAGGGGATGGTCTTTACTCTGAAGATCGGCCGGACGCGACGCAAGGTTGAACTTCAGGCGGCCGGTGAACATAACCTTTACAATGCCCTGGCCGCGGCAGCCGCGGCAATGGCTTTCGGAGCGGATCACGATGTCATCTGCCGGGGTCTGGCATCCTTTCAACCCATTCCGGGACGGTTTGAAATTCAACCGCTCCAGAACGGGGCCTATTTAATTAATGATGCCTACAATGCCAATCCCCTGTCGGTTAAGGAGGCCCTGAAGACTTTGAAGGACCTGAAAGGCCGGCATCACAGCATCGTCATTCTGGGGGATATGCTCGAATTGGGAAAGCAGGCCGGGAAGCTGCATACCGATGTCGGTCGTTTTCTTGCCGATACGGATGTGGATCGGGTTTTTCTGAAAGGCAACTTTTCCCGGGCAACGGCAAAAGGGGCGATGGCCGGCGGTATGGCGGCTGAGCGGGTTTTTTTTTATGAGCAGCCCGGACAGATTTTAGGCTGGCTCCGGCCTTTCCTGAAAAAAGGGGACTGGATCCTGGTCAAGGGATCCAGAAAGATGAAGATGGAAGAAGTGGTTCAGAGCCTGATTACAGATTTCGGTTTAAAGGGATAGACGCATGATTTATCATCTCTTATATCCGCTACATACGACATTTTCGAGCTTTAACGTTTTTCGCTACATTACGTTCAGGACGATCTATGCGACCATTACCGCTCTCCTGATCTGCTTTATCCTGGGGCCCTGGATGATCAGAAAATTACAGTCCCTGCAAATCGGTCAGCCGATCCGGGAAGACGGCCCCAATTCTCATCTTTCAAAAGAGGGCACACCGACCATGGGCGGAGTGCTGATCATCTTCGCGACCGTCATCTCCACCTTCCTCTGGGCCAATTTGACGGTCAACTATATTTGGATGATTTTGATGGTGACCATCGGTTTTGGCCTCATCGGCCTGATGGACGATTTCCGGAAACTGGCCAATAAGAGCAGTAAGGGCATCTCTGGAAAGGTCCGGTTGACGGCGGAAGTGATCGTTGCCCTTTTTGTCAGCATGGTTCTCTATTACAAAGCGGGCTTCAGTTCCAATATCACCCTCCCTTTTTTTAAAACGGTTCTGCCCGATCTCGGGTGGGGATATGTGATTCTTTCCACCTTTATTATGGTCGGTACCGCCAATGCCGTGAATCTCACGGACGGACTGGACGGCCTGGCCATTGGCCCGGCGATCACCTGTTTTCTGACCTATCTGTTTTTTGCTTATTTTGCCGGCAATATCAAGATATCCGGCTATCTGCAGATCCCCTATGTGGCCGGTACCGGTGAACTGGCCATTTTCTGCGGTTCCATGGTCGGTGCGGGTATTGGTTTTCTCTGGTACAACGCTTATCCGGCTCAGCTTTTCATGGGCGATGTCGGGTCGCTCTCACTCGGCGGTGCCCTGGGCGGGCTCGCGGTGATGACAAAACAGGAAATCCTCCTCGCGATCGTGGGAGGGATCTTTGTCATGGAAACCTTTTCCGTTATTTTTCAGGTGGGATGGTTCAAGGTCTCCAACGGGAAGCGGATTTTCAGGATGGCGCCGATCCACCATCATTTTGAGCTGAAGGGCTGGGCAGAACCCAAGATCATTGTGCGCTTCTGGATCATCTCCATCCTGCTGGCCCTTGTGGCGATCAGTACGCTGAAATTAAGGTAGAATGAAACGATGGAATTGTCGGGCAAACGAATACTGATCATCGGTCTGGGCAAAACAGGGATAGCCGCCGTCCGGTTTCTTGCCCGGCGGGGCGCTGAGATCGTAGTGACCGATGAGAAACCCCTCTCCCTGCTGAAGGAAGCCTTTGATGAGCTGGCGGATGTCCTTCCCCATTTTAAATTTCGCGCCGGTGGTTTGGCGATCGGGTCCGATATCGATCTGGTCGTTCCCTCACCGGGGGTCGCACCGCTTCACGAGATTCTGTCCGACGCGGTGAACCGAGGCATCCCGGTTATGAGCGAACTGGAGTTGGCCTGCCGTTTTTTACGGCGGCCGATGATTGCCATCACCGGGACCAATGGCAAAACGACCACAACGACCCTCATCGGGGAAATCCTGGAAGGGGCCGGGAAAAAGGTTTTCGTAGGAGGCAATATTGGTCGTCCCCTGATCGGTTACGTCGATGGCAAGCAGGAGGAGGAATACGTGGTGATTGAGGTCAGCAGCTTCCAGTTGCAGTGGATCAGCCGCTTCCGGCCGGATATCGCCGTTCTGCTGAATGTGACCCGTGACCATGTCAACTATCATGGAACCTTTGCGGATTACCTGCGCATCAAGGAACGGATTTTTGAAAATCAGACCGGTGAGGATTTGGCCATTCTTAATGCCGATGATCCATTCACCGAGGTCCTGTCAAAAAGACTTGCGTCCGATATTCAGCACTTCAGTTCATGCAGAAAAGTCCGTCACGGCATGTTCCTGGATCAGGAAACCCTGATCTACCGGAGAGAACCGGAAGGCACTGAAGAGGTCTACCCTCGTGCCATGATCCGGATTCCCGGAATTCACAACATCGAAAATGTCATGGCCGCGGTGATGGCTTCCCGGGAGGCCGGCTGTTCCCGGGAGGCTGTCATCAAGGCCGTGGAAGGTTTCAAAGGGATCGCCCACCGCATCGAGTTTGCCGGTGAAAAAGGGGGAGTTACCTTTTATGATGATTCCAAGGCAACCAATGTGGGCGCGGTGATGCGCGCGCTGGAGACTTTTTCCAGACCGGTTATTTTACTGATGGGAGGGCGGGACAAGGAAGGTGACTTCGAAAACCTGGCAACCCCTGTCAGGCAGCGGGTCAAAAGACTTGTTTTATTCGGGGAAGCCCGGGCAAAGATCGATGGTCTGATCGGAGGATTGGTGAAAACCGACCAGGCGGCTACCCTGGGTGATGCGATGGAATTGGCAAGGCATCATGCCTCTGCCGGGGATGTCGTTCTCCTGTCCCCCGGTTGTGCCAGTTTTGATGAGTTTACAGATTATAAGGCGAGAGGCGATTTTTTCAAGAAATGGGTCGGGAATTTTTCATGATCGAGCAGACCTCTGAAGAAAAGAGACCGGATATCATTCTTCTGGTGATCACTCTGATCCTGGTCACGGTGGGGACTGCCATGATTTACAGTTCCAGCTCTATTCTGGCGATGGAGCGGTTCAAGGATGCCCAGTATTTTCTGAAAAAACAGATCCTTTTCGTCTTGCTGGGATTAAGTGTCATGGTTTTACTGACCAAGTTTGATTATCACCGTTTAAAGCGATGGGCCTATCCCGGCATTGCGCTTTCCGTGATCCTGCTGATGCTGATTTTTGTTCCCCATGTGGGGATCCGGGCGGGCGGTGCACGGCGTTGGCTGAACCTCGTCCTGTTTTCCTTTCAGGTGACGGAGATGGTGAAGATTTGCATTGTCCTTTTTCTTGCTCATTATCTGACGAGGAAAGTCAATTATATTACAACATTCAGCCGCGGGATTCTGATCCCGCTGCTCGTGACCCTGTTTATCATTGTCCTGATTGCCCTGGAACCCGACTTTGGAACGGCGGTGATCATGGTCTTGATCATGATGCTCATGCTTTACCTGTCGGGAAGCAGGCTGAGACACCTAGCGGTGCTGGTAGCCTTTCTGATTCCGGCGGCCGTCTGGATGGTGGTCTTTAAAAGCTATCGGCTCGAACGGCTCAAGGTTTTTTTAAATCCCTGGAATGATCCCGGCAATAAAGGCTTTCAGATCATTCAGTCCCTGTTGTCTTTTGGTTCCGGCGGAACCTTCGGCGTCGGGATCGGTGACGGCATGCAGAAACTCTTTTATCTGCCGGAGCCTCATACGGATTTCATTCTATCCGTCATTGCGGAGGAAAGCGGCTTCCTCGGCGTTGCGATCGTCATTTTTCTTTTCGGGGTTCTGGTGGTCCGGGGTTTTTTCATTTCCTTTAAGGCCCCCGATCTTTTTGGAACGCTGCTTGCCGCCGGATTGACCATGGTGATCGCCCTGGAGGCCTTTATCAATATCGCCGGTGTCATGGGACTGATCCCCCTGAAGGGATTGACACTGCCTTTTCTCAGTTACGGGGGCACCTCACTGATTATGAGTCTCGTGGCGGTGGGGATTCTTTTGAATATTTCGTCTCATGAGAGATCATGAAGGCTTGGGAAAGATGG
>Ga0208102_1000154_pt1 | contig 32940 bp, 32 predicted proteins | sample CryBogmetaGMA17M_FD_184549 | JGI IMG/M metagenome (GOLD analysis project Ga0208102, IMG submission 184549) | Freshwater microbial communities from Crystal Bog, Wisconsin, USA - MA17M (SPAdes) | ecosystem: Environmental > Aquatic > Freshwater > Lake | place: Crystal Bog, Wisconsin, USA...
ACGTGAAGCTGGTGGACACGGTGCCCATGGGCGAACAGGTGGCTGCAGTAGCCTTTACCCCGGACGGGAAGCGTGCTCTGGCGGCCAAGTTCCCCGGGCACAAGGTGGCGTTGCTGGAGGTGGACGGACAGAAGGTGACCTACAAGAAGTATGACATGAATGTCGGCCTCTGGCCGTACAACATCGCCGTCACCCCGAACGGCAAGCTGGCCATCTCCGCCAACAACGGCAACGCGGGTGCCGCGGACGGACAGGCGGACACGGTAAGTGTCATCGACCTCGAGGCAACGCCCCCACGCGTCATCGACCATGTCGTGGTCGGGGATGGGCCGGAAGGCTTCGTTATCAGCCCCACGGGCAAGATCGCCGTGGCAATGCTGCTACGGGGCAGCAACTCGGATAAAAAAGCGTGGTTCTACAACCGCAACGGCAGCGTGGCTGTGCTGAAGATCAACGGCAAGAAGGTGACAAAAGTGGGTGAGGTGGAGGTGCGGGGGCTTCCCGAGGGGGCAGTCTTCAGCCCGGACGGAAAGTACCTCTATGTCGGCAACTTCCTGGACGGCGATGTGTCCATCCTGAAGGTGGACGGCACGAAGGTCACGGATACCGGCAAGCGCTTTCAACTGCCCGGCCACCCGGCATCCATGCGCGGGCCGATCCGATAGGCTGCTTCTGCGTGGCGGTGCTGTGGCAGGCGGGCCGTCGAGATAGAATTTTTCAAGAACGAGAGCGTTAAGAACAGCAAAGTGGTTTATTTGGTCGGGGAATCATTATCAGATTCAAATTGTAAAAACACACAATCAAGGAGTCAGCTAATGGAAACCAGCCGCAGAGATTTTTTGAAAATTACAGGTGCAGCTATCGTGGCAGGCACAGTGGGCACGTTGGTAAGAAGCGAGGCTCATGCGGGTGCAGGCCTCGGAGCCGGAGTGAAGGCAGTGCCGGGCGAGATGCCGAAGGGTATGACCTTTCTCACCATCAGTAAGAATGGTGAATACAGCCTCGGGGTGAAGACTGAAAAAGGCATTCTCGACGTCAAGGCCGCATCCAGGGTGTTTAAGAAGAGAGTGCCGACAACTATCGACGACGTGCTCCGGGTTGGGGACCGCGGGCTGACCGCACTGGTGCAGACAGCGCTCAGCAGCGATAAAGCACCAGGTGTGTTTTTGGACGAAAGCAGGATCGAGTTCGGCCCCTGTGTGACGAACCCGGAAAAAATCCTGTGCCTGGGCTTTAACTATCGGAAGCACGCAATGGAGACCAACACGCCGATTCCCACCTCGCCCGTGCTGTTCACCAAGTGTAACAACGCGCTCAATGGCCATAACGGCGTCATCAAACTCCCGACTCATGTGGCCACCAAGTTCGACCACGAAGTGGAACTGGTCGTGGTTATGGGAAAAACCGCCTACCGGGTGAGCGAGGAGGATGCACTGTCCTACGTGTTTGGCTATTGTACAGGCAACGATTTCAGCGCCCGCGACCTCCAGCGCAAGACCAGCCAATTCCTGCTCGGAAAAACAAGTGACGGCTTTGCCCCGATTGGCCCGTACCTGGTAACGGCGGACCAGATTCCTGACCCCAACAAACTCAAGCTTGAGTGCTATGTGAACGGCGAGCGGCGCCAGTCCAACAACACAAGCGATATGATCTTTAACGTGAAAACCATTATCAGCTATGCCTCGCAGCACTTCACTCTGAAGCCCGGCGATATCTTCTTCACCGGCACGCCGGAGGGAGTAATCTTCGGCAAGCCGCCGGATAAGCAGGTGTGGCTCAAGGCCGGCGACAAGATCACCACGGTGATAGAAAAGCTTGGTGAATTGAGATTTGCTCTCGTATGAGAGAGGGAAATATGGAGAATAAGTAGAAACTGATGAAAATTGAGGACCCCCGGGAATCGCAGGAATAGCCTGTGATTCCCGATTTTTTATTTATTCAGATGGCAAGTTCCATCCTGATTGGTCTTGCGGTTCTGATGGTCTTCACATTCATGAGCATTCTTATTTTACTTGCTGCGAACCATAATGACTTATCAATTTCTAACTCATTAACAACTTCCTGAAATGTTGGATTCCAACTTTTTCCCGACCATACAACTCTTCAATCGGAAATGAATGACGATCACCTTTATCGGGACCCTGAATACTCCTGGGATGAATACATCCGGTCATCACCTTCAGGACGATGGGGAAAACTGCGCCCGGTTTACGCCTCAAAATGACCACTGCCCCGGTTAAGACCGTGAAAATCTCCCCTTATACTTCCACCACGAAAAGCTAATTATTATTATATATCAAAGATTTGCGTTGATTGCATGCAATAAATTTAAAATCTAATCGTATGTCAAAAGTGACATATTGCAATTTCAAATAATCTGTGTACGCTAAAAAAAACATACTGCATGGCTGTCTCTGCAACGGGAAGGTTTATCAACTTAATTTTTGGGAATATCTGAGACAAGTCTAAACGAAACCATCAAAACGAACCCTTAGATATCTGATGAGAAAGGAGGTTGGATACAAAAAATATAACATCCAGATATTGAAAGACGAAAGCATTAATGATGTTTAGAAAAATAGGATTATCTCTTGATTGATGAATGAGGTGAGAATGATGATTGACCTGCTCACACTCTAAGATCTTTTAAGAGACTTCAAGATAACCAGAAGGCGCGCAACCCATGTTTTCAGAAGCAAACCCATTCAGAAAGGAGGGCTGATTATGGATAAACTGCTCAGAATCAATATGAGTGCCGAAGGGGATCCTAAAGTGAATGTTGTTCCAGTGGGGGAATATGCCGGACTGGGGGGTCGGGCTATGACTTCATCTGTTATTTCCAAAGAAGTGCCCCCGCTGTGTCACCCGTTGAGTGAGGATAACAAACTGGTCATCGCTCCGGGGATGTTGAGCGGTTCCCTCGCGGCAATGTCCGGTCGTATCTCCGTGGGCTGCAAGAGCCCCCTCACCGGAGGAATCAAAGAGGCCAACGCGGGAGGTCAAGCTTCCCAGGTCCTGGCCCGGCTCGGTTACGCCGCCATCATCCTGGAGGGAAAGCCCAAGGACGGTGATCTCTACAAGGTATTCATCAACAAGGATGGTGTGAAGATAACCCCGGACAATAGCCTGAAGATGCTCGGCAACTATGACCTGGTCGCAAAAATGAAAAGGGAATACGGGGATAAGATTGCCTGCATTTCCATTGGACCGGCAGGAGAGATGAAGCTGTCCGCTGCGTCCGTAGCCTTTACGGACATGGAATTGCGGCCTACCCGTCATGCAGCGCGTGGAGGGGTTGGTGCGGTTATGGGCGCCAAGGGGGTAAAGGTTATTGTCCTCGATGATACGGGGATGGCATCCCGTGCCCCGAAAGATCCCAATAAATTCAAAGCTGCCAATAAGAAATTTGTCGAGGGCCTCAAAAAACATCCGGTCACCGGTGAAGGTCTTCCCACTTTTGGTACCAATGTATTGGCTAATGTCATCAATGAGGCGGGCGGATATCCTACCCATAATTTCATGTGGGGCCGCTTTCTGGGGGTGTCCAAGATAAGTGGGGAAACGCAGGCTGAGACGGAGATCGCTCGCGGCGGTGTTGCAACCCATGGCTGCCATCGGGGCTGCACGATACAATGCTCCGGTATTTACATGGACAAAGACGGTCATTATCTGACAAAGCAGCCTGAATATGAGACGGTCTGGGCTCACGGTGCAAATTGCGGTATTGACGATCTGGATGCGATTGCCATGCTGGACCGCCTGGATGATGATTACGGCCTGGATACCATTGAGATGGGTGCGACAATCGGAGTGGCCATGGAGGCAGGCTTGGCCAAGTTTGGCGATGCACAGGCGGCCATCAATCTCATCAAGGAAGTCGGCAAAGGAACACCCCTGGGACGAATCCTGGGGAATGGGGCCGCCGTGACGGGCAAGGTGTTTAGCGTGGAGCGGGTCCCCGTCGTCAAAGGCCAGGCCCTGCCAGCCTATGATCCCCGGGCAATTCAGGGCATGGGGGTCACCTATGCCACGACGACCATGGGTGCCGATCACACGGCGGGCTACGCGGTCACCGCGAATGTCCTCAAGGTTGGAGGATATGTCGATCCCTTGAAGGCGGAAGGACAGATAGAACTTTCCCGAAACCTCCAGATTGCCACCGCAGCCATCGATGCGACGGGGATGTGCCTCTTTATTGCCTTTGCGATTCTGGATCAGCCGGAAACCTTTCAGGCCCTGCTTGATCTGCTCAATGCGTTGTACGGGCTTAATCTGACAGGTGACGATGTGACCGCATTGGGCAAGAAGATCCTGACCATGGAGCGAGACTTCAATAAACGGGCCGGTTTTACCAATCAACAGGATCGCTTGCCGGAGTTCTTCAAGAAAGAACTCCTCCCGCCTCATAATGTTGTTTTTCAGGTCACCGATGAGGATCTGGATAAGGTTTATAACTGGCAATAGAAATCTTTTTTTCCAAGGGCGGGGAGAGCCGCATGCGGCCTCCTCGCTCATCATATCCAGTTTCGGGTATCAAGATGAGCGATGAGCCATCGCGTCAAATACATGCGGATAGGGCAAACCACCTCCGTTTGACCGTGAAGGCTCAACTTGTCCCTTTCTTTTTCCCGATCCTGCAGAAGGGGTTCACGCAAAAAATAAAAGTCGGCTGCAGTGTTATGGCGCTGCTTTCTGACCAGTTCGGCCTATCTGCAGAATACATCGAAAACAGAATCCAGACGATATTTCTGAACGGCAAACCTATAGACGATATGGATACAGCCACCGTTCGAGACGGGTCAAGCCTTGCGCTCTCTTCCGCCATGCCGGGCGTGCTGGGCGCAACCTTGAGAAGAGGGGGATACTATTCCCGGATGCGCAGTCAGATTACTCATGTGGAAGAGGCGGAATCGCTCCAACGAACAGATGGCCAAATCATCGTGAAGCTCTTCAACCTGACCATCAGGGAACTGGGGCCCATGTTTCTTGAACGGGGCATCTGGATGGACGCGGAAGATTTAAAAGATTTCTTCAAGAGTCAATCGCATGATTTTTGGGTGGGATGCGCTGAGGCCACGGTAGATGACAGAAACGTTGATATGGCAAATATCCCGTCCTGGGACTTTACAGCCAAACGGGTTTATTTACAGCTTCAGACGGCTTAATCTACCCTCCGGCCACTGCTGGAAAAACACCCACTCTATCTCCCTCGCTCAGTATTTCATCGCCCTGGGCATGAAGCCCGTTTAGAAATATCAGCTTAACTCTGTCCATGGGGACTTGGAAACGATGGAGGAGTGCGAGGATGGTGGTTCCCTCACCCACCTCCCAGATTCTGTTGCAGGGCGCTCCGGCTTCACGGGGAATGCAGCGTGCCAGGGAGGCATAGAGATTAAGTTCGATTTTCATGTCCGGAAATTTCCCCCTGAAGAAATATAGGTTATATTTTATACTTTCTTTTGAGGATTTTCCTCTTTTTTTTCTAAAGGGATTTCTCATCTTGGAGGTATAGAGCAATTTATGGTAATAAAGTAAAAAAGGGTTGACTCAGATGACCTCGGGCATCCATCAGCAAATTCATGAAAAAGCAATAATGATCACCGACCCGGCAGGGCGTGAAGTTCATGTCATAGAGGATCGTGCAGCCCTGGAAATAGCCTGTCAGTACAGTCTGAGTCTACAGGAGATCTATATAGAAGCCCTGAGGCTCCTCGTTTATCCTTACCGCTATATCCGCAACATGGATATCATCTCTCCGACCGAGCAGCTTAAGCTGGCGGAGTCGCAGGTCGCTATTGTCGGTGCGGGAGGATTGGGCGGGCAGGTCATAATATTGTTGGCACGGATCGGTATCGGGCGGCTGATTGTTGTGGATTATGACCAGTTTGACGAAACGAATCTGAACCGCCAGGCCTTGTGCAGTCAAGAGGTACTGCAAAGGTCAAAATCTCAGACAGCCTCGGAAACAGTGGCCTCCATCAATCCCGGGGTCAGGGTCATACCTCACCAGGTGAGAATAAGCTCCGCCGGTATCGATCAGATTTTAGCCGGCACCGATGTGATCGTTGACGCCCTGGACAATGTGCCGGATCGTCTTATGCTGCAGGAAGCGGCACGCCGGCTGGGGGTTCCCATGGTACATGGCGCGCTGGCAGGTTTCGAGGGCAGGATCATGACTGTATACCCAGGTGATCCCGGCCTGAAGCAGCTTTATGATATCGCAGAGACGGCTAAAGTTGACAAAGAGCGGCCGGAAGCCCTTCTGGGCGTTCCGGCAGTGACCGCCGCCGTGATCGGCACCTTCCAGGCCATGGAAGTCCTCAAGGTCCTGCTGCATCGCGGGAAGATATTCAGGCATATCATGGCGCACATCGACCTGGAAAATGGGCGTTTTGAAGAGTTCTGTTTTGATAGACCGTCAGGAGGCAATGATGATCCCTGTTCAGGACATTGACGAATTAAAAGCAATCCTCGATGAAAGCCGGGTTTCCACAGGGGAATCCGTAAAACAGCTCCACTCCCACGATGAATCACATCACACACCGGTTCTCCCTGATGTGGTTGTTTGGCCCCACACGACAGAAGAGGTGAGCAGGCTCATTCAATGGGCATATGAAAAAAAAGTGTCAGTCACTCCCTGGGGAGCCGGGACAAGTCTGGAAGGCAACCCCATACCGGTCAAGGGCGGTATGGTGATCGATTTCAATGAGATGAATCAGGTGATCACCATCAGACCGGAAGACTTTCAGGTGGATGTGCAGGCTGGGGTCATCTACAAGGAACTGAACAAAACGTTGAGCCATCATGGGCTCTTTTTCCCTCCGGACCCGGGTGCGGCGGCCACCATCGGCGGCATGATCGGCAACAATGCGAGCGGCATCCGTACCGTGAAATACGGCGCCACGAAGGATTACGTGATGAAGCTTACGGTCGTCCTGCCCGGAGGCGAAGTGATCCGGGTCGGAAACCGGGCGAGGAAAAGCTCGTCGGGGTACAATCTCCTGTCCCTCTTCGTGGGATCGGAAGGGACCCTCGGTATCGTCACGGAAGCGACTTTAAGGCTTATGGGGTTTCCGGCCAACTTCATGGCGGTAAGGGCCACGTTCCCCGAAGTGCTGAATGCCACCAACACGGTGTATCAGGTCATGAACTCAGGACTTTCACCGTCCGCCATGGAATTTCTCGACGGGAATGTCGTGATGGTTCTCAATCATGACCGGAATCTTTCTCTGGAGGAAAAACCCACACTCCTCATGGAATTTCATGGTTACAGCGAGGAAGGACTAAAAGAAGAAATGCTTTTTGTGGAGGAGATCTGTCGGGAGAACGGGTCGATCTTTCTCGACAAAGGGTTAGGCCAGACGGAAAGGGCCCGCCTCTGGGAGATCCGGCATCAGACCCTGGAATCGATCAAGCGGTATCACCCCGGCTTGCTTGTGTTGATCATGGATGTAGCGGTGCCGCTGTCGCGTTACAGTGAAATAGTCAGGTTCATCAAAGAAGAGGTGAAGGACCTCCGCGCCTATGTCTTCGGCCATGCTGGCGATGGGAATATTCACGTGGCGGTCATGGATGACCCTCATGATCAGCAGCGATGGGCTCTCGTGGAAAAGGCAAATCAGAGGATTGTTCTCAAGGCCCTGGAGTTCGAAGGGACCTGTACCGGCGAGCACGGTGTGGGCATCGGGAAGATCTGCTTTTTAGTTGATGAGCATAATGAGAGCCTTGCCGTCATGAAGCGGTTTAAGGATTTCCTCGACCCTGAAGGTTTATTGAACCCCGGCAAGTTCTTTCTATAGAGGTATCGGGATGCGATCCCATCGTTGAAACCATGCCTGCTATGACAAACAAGGCGCTCTAGGGAACTCCCGGCCCAATGGGGCGCTACTCACTGAGCGCGGGGTGCTCTCCTTCGATCCGTGATACTCAATTCTTACGATCGTCCACCCCTGAACAGTAGTAGGTGGTTTCAATGTCCGATCCATAGCAGCTGATGCTCGACTGTTATATTGATTGGATTTATGGATATGAAAAACCGCACCCTAAGAAGATCAGGTTGCCCTGTTATTCCGAGGGTTCATTTCTTATCCATGATGGCCAGTGTACAGCGTGATGTGCAAATCAATTTTCCTTGCTCATCGCTGATTTGGATGTCCCATACACTGACCGCATGGCCAATATGGACAGGTGTCGCCGTCGCTGTGAGAATTCCTTCTCTCTTAGATCGGATGTGGCTGGCGTTTATTTCAAGGCCGACAGCAAACTGTTTTTCCTGGTCTATATTCATACAGGCACCCATGGTTGCCGCTGTTTCTGCCAGGACAACGGATACACCTCCATGAAGGGCTCCCCATGGATGATGAGTCTTGGGGGTCACCGGCAGGGTCAAAACAATCCTTTCCTTTGTTATTTCCCGGTGCTCTATACCGAGCAGTTCCATAACGGTTCCCTTGAAATTTTTAAGATCTGTCATTTTTTTCTCCTTGTTTAATCGTCTTTCTTATTTTTACGTCCCAGAAAATTGAAGAAGATGAAATAAAATACAAGCATCAGTGCGATAAAACCCAAAAACCGGAACTCCATTAAACGACTTAAAAGTTTGTCCTGTCCATCTTCTGCAGGTAAGTGATCCCATACAAAGTAAAGCAGCATAAAAGAGAAGCCGACATAAGCAATCTTCAGATATCTATTCATGCCATGTCCTCCATTTGGCGGATCGGGACGACCGGTTTGCCGTAACGCGTTTGTTATAAGTCCAAAAGTGGGCAGACTGATCAGATAATTTCCTTGCCCGTGCTGGCCATATTCAGGCTACTGTGACGTACCCCTTTGATGGATTTCAGGGTTGCGGCAAGTTTGATTACGTCTCTGGCCCTACCCTGGACGGCGATGATCTCCAGGCAGTTGTTATGATCCAGATGGATGTGTTGTGTGGAAATGATTAAATCCTGATCGTCATGCTGAACGTCAATAACCTTACCGAGAACATCCTTTCTGTGGTGGTCGTAGATCAACGTGATCGCTCCCGCCACGTCTCCCCCCCCTTCCCATTCTTTGCGGATAAGCTCCTGACGGATCAGATCGCGGACCGCCTCGGAACGGTTCGTGTAATTTTTCCCCCTGATGAGGGAATCAAACTGGGAGAGAAGTTTGCCGTCTAAGGAAACACCAAAGCGGACAATTGCGGACATAGGGACTCCTTCATATTTAGGGGGTTTTGCCTTAACGATCCGTCGTCATTCTGCAAAACTCTCGTTTGTCGAGGTAGAGAATTAGCTGTTGACCGGGTGGAGTATAAGGGAAGGTTTCTTGTGTGTCAACGGGAAACAAGTAATTATTATCGTTTGAATTCATTGGTGTTTTAGCAATGAGAGCGACGGCGCTTTTCAGGAAGAAGCAAATGCTGTATCCACCTGCAACTTCTCAGAACGGAGGAGAGAAAAGCATTGAATATTGCCAGTCGAAAACAGCAAGACTTGCAGGAGAAGGCCGGGAGGTATTCGTGGCCGCAATCGAGATACCGGTAAATGACCTGCCGAAGATATCGTCGCCAGAACCCATCCTGCCGTGAGAAATGTTCACCTGAAAGGGGCAAACAAATAGGCAGGTTGTTACACCTGCCTATTTTGAAAAAACAATTATATAGGTTTAGTCTATTCGATATTGGCACTAACAACAGATGCCATTTGCATCATATCGATAGTCTGACCTTCTTTTAAATTTGTAAAATCAGTTAATTTGCCAGTCTTGCTGGTAGTTTTGGTGTTGTTAAATATTTTAATTAATTTAGCATCAGCCACAATATTCTTGCCGGCATTTTCTGGTTTACCATTGATTGTTTTGGTTTGTAGTTTGTTTGCCTTGATGTAATCCCACAACTTTTTCGTTATCTCTGTACGAGGAAGTGAGCCAGCACCCAGGAATGCCGCCAAGTCCGCTTTCAATTTTACCGGTTTATTCAATCCTTTTTCTTCTGCCATGTTGATGCCTCCGTTCTTTAAATTGTCTTAGTATTTTTTTGATCAGATATTGCGGGGGAAGTATAAGAACTTTCGGTCTTGTATGTCAAGGCAATATTGACCGCAATCTTTGCATTTCACGCTGGCAAAGCCGTTGTGCAGGTCCTCGCAATCGAGGCACCGGTAAATGACCTTCTCCAGATAGGGCCGCCGGAATCCGTATCCGAATGAAAGCGTTATTCTTTAAGTTGCCCCGTCTGCCTGTGGGGCAGCTCATTAATTCAGTTCTGCATCTTTGCCGCTGCCGACAAAAATTTTTCCGGGAACTTTTTTCCGCTTCCTCTTGTCTAAACGTACAAAACAAATTTTAAGGAGGAGCGAATCATGAAAATCATTGCAGCAGTCATTCTGGCCATTGTGCTGTGCACGGCAGGCGCGTGGGCAGGGAGCGTCGGGGACGCCCTGGAGGTGCGCATCGTCACCGATGACGGTCGGACACTGCCGACCTACCCGGTGAAAATGCGTCACGGGGTTCGTAAGGTGTACGCAGAGGCGATCAAGGGGGACCACTACCGCATCGAAGTGAAGAACCGTCTCAATCGACGGGTCGGGCTGGTCATTGCCGTGGATGGCCGCAACATCATCAGCGGTGCGAAGTCCTGGCTGAAAAACAGCGAGCGCATGTACATCCTGAAAGCCTATGGTTATGGGGAATTCTCCGGCTGGCGATCCGCTCAGGATCGCATCAACCGCTTCTATTTCACCGATGTGCCCGACTCCTATGCCGCGGCCTTCGGGGATGAGTCCGCCATGGGAGTGATCGCCGTGGCGCTTTATCCCGAGGTGCGGCGCTGCAAGCCGCCGATACCCCTTGCCCGGACAACCCCCGCCCATCCGCGAAGCTATGAAGGCAAAGCGGCAGGTTCGGCCGACCGGGCGGACGCGTCTCCCAATGCCCCGGCAGCATCCGGAGCACAGAGGAAGGACAGGGCCGACAAGGCAGAAAAGGCGATGGAAAGCGCCGGCACCGGCTATGGCCGGGACGAGTATTCCCCCTCGCAGATCGTGGCCTTTGAACCGGAGAAGCTGCCGCTGGAAACCATCTATTTCAAGTATGAGTGGCGCGCGACCCTCTGTAAACTGGGGGTGGCCAATTGCGCCCCGTCGCCCCGCCACCCGCCCAACCGCCTGTGGGACCATGAGGGTTACGCGCCCCCGCCGGGTGACCGGTCTTAGTCGGCCTCAGGGTGCGAACGGCAGATTTTCCGTCATTGCGCGAAAGGGAGCAAAATGGTAATCTGGTGGTGTCACATTGACCTGCGGGATTACCTCGCTCCACATTTAATGACGGGAGAACAGACCTTGCCGGAGATGCCTGATCCAGCGAATGGACAGAACCGGACCATCGGGGACGATGACGCCGGTTTTGTCGCACGCTGCCGGCGGGGCGATACAGACGCCTTCGCGGTCCTGGTCAGGAGGCACCAGAAGAAGATGCTCAACATTGCCTACAGGATGATCGGCGATTACGACGAAGCCTGCGACGTGGTGCAGGAGGCCTTCCTGTCCGCCTGGCGGGCGATCGGAAAATTCCGGGGGGAGGCCCGGTTCTCCACCTGGCTCTGCGGCATCGTCCTGAATCATGCGAGAAGTCATATGACGCAGAAGGCCGCCCGTTCCCGCCGTGAGGCAGGGTCGCTCAATGATCCCGTGAAATCGAAAGATGGAAGTTTCCTGAAGGAGCCCTCTTCCCGGGAGGAGTCGGTTTTGGAGCGGCTCGAGAAGCGGGAGCGGGAGGCGAAGGTTCAGGAATGCATCGGCGCCCTGGATAATGAACAGAGGGAGGTCCTTGTCCTGCGGGACATCCAGGGGTTTTCCTATGAAGAAATCGGGGGCATGCTGAAACTGCCAGAGGGAACGGTCAAGTCGCGGCTCTTCCGGGCCAGAAGCTCCCTGAAAGACAGCCTACTTTCGGTATTCGGTGATTTGAAATGACGTGCAACGATGTCGATAATCTGCTTCCGGCCTATCGGGAAGATCTTCTCTCTCCGGAAGAGAAAAAGAATATCGAGGGGCATATGGCCGGCTGTCTCCGATGCAGCCGGGCTTTTGCGGACCTGAAGAGAGCGGGCGAACTCGTTCGGGGTCTCGGAGAGGTGGAACCGCCGCCTTTCTTTGAGCAGCGGATCATGGCACGGGTTCGGGAAGAGGCCGGGCGGAAACAGGGGATCCTTCGGAGGCTCTTCTATCCGCTGCACATCAAGGTCCCCATTCAGGCCTTGGCGACAATCCTTATCGCCGTCCTGGGCTTCTACGTTTACCAGCAAGGCGATCCGGAAATGAAGCAGATCGTGCCGCTTCCCATGCCCCGGACCGAAATTGGAGGGGGCCAAGGTAAGGCCGCATCCCCACAAGCCCCCACAGACCCTTCTGCCGTGGCGCCGGCCAAGCGGTCGCCCGCCGTGGATTTTCCCGACGTGAACCGGCAGCGGTTTGCCGCACCGCCACTCGAAAAGGGTGGGAAAGCGGACAGAATGGAGGAACGGCCGACGCCGAAAGTGGAATCGTATCCATCGGCCATGAAATCCGCTGCCACGGTCAGGATGGAGGCAGTGGACAAGGCGCAGAACAGGGCGGGAGAGCAGCAGACCGTCAGGGGGCCTGAAACTTCGCCGCCGGAACGGAAATACAAAGATAAATCGGCCGATAGCGGCGCCGCGGCTGAGGCGAGCAAAAAAATGATGTTCACACCCGCCCCGTCACAATCGATGCCTGCGGGAGCCGTCAAGGAATCAGTCATTGACCTGACGATTCAGGTCAGGGATGTGTCCGCTGCCATCGGGGAGATCGAGGCGCATCTCAGGCAGGCCAACGCCCGGATCATCGAAAAGCGGCGTCGTGAGGGTGGAGAACTCCTGAAGGCTGAAATGGCTGCACAGAACGTCGACGCTTTCCTGGACCGACTGAAAGCGATCGGCAGGGTTAAACTGGGAAAGAATCCTCTCGCCGTTACGGACGGGAAGGTGACCATCAGCATCATGATTGTTGGCAATCCGTAAAGGTACAAAATATAAAATAGGCTTTGTAAACCCTTTTACAGCCCCATTCGCACAGGAGGAAATATGGTATCCATTCTTGTTGTCTTAGGCATCGCCGTCGTGTCTGGTATCTTTATCATGAGCCTTTACAATGGTCTCGTTGGCGCCCGCAATGAAGTCAAAAATGCCTGGAGCTCAATTGATGTTCAGCTCAAGCGGCGACACGATCTGATTCCGAACGTTATCGAGGCGGTCAAGGGATATGCAACCCATGAACGGCAGACATTTGATGATGTGATCAAGGCCCGTCAACAGGCGGCATCGTCCTCGGGAAGCGTTGAAGAGCGGGCAAAGGCTGAAAACGCCCTGACCCGGTCTATGCGATCCCTCTTTGCCCTGGCCGAGCAATACCCTGACCTGAAAGCCAGCCGGAACTTCATTGCCCTGCAGGAGGAATTGGGAGCGACGGAAAACAAGATCGGTTTCTCCCGCCAGTATTACAATGATGCGGTCATGCGGTACAAGAACCGGGTGGAGATGTTCCCCGGCAATATCATTGCCGTCCTGTTCAACTTTCAGTTGGAACCTTTCTTCCAACTGGAGGAGGCCGGAGACCGCGCAGTTCCGCAGGTCAAGTTTTAACAGACCGCTCGCGATGACAATCAGGTAATGTTTTTCAGAGTTTCCGTTGTGGATGCGTGGCGAAAAGAATGCTATGATCCACTGAGAGAAAGGGGGTTTTATGATAGAGACATTCAGCAACATCGGATGGTCAATGCTTTTTTCACTGGTGGGCGCTTTTGTGGGCATGGCGCTCGTGCTGCTGGCTTCTGCCCTTGTGCCGAAGATCATGGACCGGATGACCCCGAATATTGATGAGGGCAAGGAAATCGCCCGCGGAAATCTGGCCGTGGCGGAATACTATGGCAGAGTGGTGGGGGGCTGCATCATCGGCATGAGCATTGTCATAGGCGCCGCAGTGCTGGGCGGCATCCTGTCGGCGCTCCATTAAAAAAGCCGGTCAATCCAAAGTGGAACCGGTCTGTCCGCATCAATAAATGCGTGGTCCGGGTCGGCGCCGCTTTATCAAAGGGGACATTTCCCCGGATCGAATATTGGAGAAATAGCCGATGAAAAGATGGGCGGCCCTGACAACCATGCTCCTTGTTCTTTTCGCCTCTTCTGCTGCCTTTGCGCGGGGCGGCGGCGGCTGCCTTGCAAAGGGCACACAGGTCCTGACACCCTTGGGCGCCATCTCCATTGAGAGGCTTCGCGTGGGCGACCCGGTCTGGAGCATCTCAGGGGGAAAACTTCAGGCAGGAACCGTACGGGCGCTGAGCGAAGTTCGGACGGATCATTATCTGGAGATCTCCGCGGGCGGGCAAAAGATTCTGATCACGCCGGAACACCCGGTGATGGTGGGCCCCGGAGAATACCGCGTCGCACGCCTGCTCAAGACGGGTGACGGCGTTTACCGGATCGACGACGGAAATCTTCGCGCTGTTCCTGTCGACTTTATTCGCACCATGCCTTCCAATGAACCGGCCTATAATTTGCTGGTCCTCCCGGGCGGAACCTTCATCCCCGGCAATATCGTGGTTCACAATAAAGGATGCTTTCTTCCCGACAGCGAGATTCTGAAGTCCGATGGGACATCCGTGCCGATCAGCGCCGTGCGGCCCGGGAATGAATTAGTGGCATACTCGCCGGAGGGACGCATCGTCCATACAAAGGTGAGAAACATCCTTCGTCACAAAGTGAAGGAGTATATTCTCCTCAAGACCGACCGGCATGCGCTCAGGGTCACGGCGGAGCACCCCTTCTATGTCGGACAGGGCACATTCAAGACCCTCGAAGCGCTCAAAATCGGTGACGCCATTTTCGCCTGGGATGGTCAATCCCTGTCGGAACAGCGCATCGTCTCGCTGGAGAGGGTTCACGAGCGGGTCCGGGTTTACAACTTGCAGACCGATCATCCCAACACATTCTTTGCCGGTGGTCTGGCGGTCCACAACAAAGGCGGCGGCGGGGGCGGGGGCTGCTTTCCCCACGGCACCATGATCCGCACGCCCTTGGGACAAACCCCGATTGAGGCCCTTTCCATCCATGATACGGTGCAGGCCGTTGATCCGAATGGGAAGATCATCCATAGCAGCGTGGAGAAACTCTTCACAACCCTTACTCGCGTATTGCTGGTGAAAACAACACGGGGCGTGCTTCGCACGACCCTGGATCATCCCGTTGGATTGTCCGACGGGACATTTCTTGAGGCGGGCAAGCTTCAGCCGGGGGACGACGTGCTTGTCTGGGACAAAGGTGCTTTGATTCCGTCCACCGTCCACGGAACATCGACAAGCGAGGGGAAAGAGTTGGTCTATAACCTCAGTGTGGGCCAACCGCACACCTTCCTGGCTGCGGATTTTCTGGTACATAACAAGGGAGGGAGTTCCAGCCGCTCCAGTTCCAGCAGTTCAGGATCCAGCTCCAACCGGGGGGATTGCGCCAATGACATTTTATGCAAAATAGTCATTATCTCATTCGTGTCTGTTTTCGTATTGATATTTGTCGCGGTTATCTGGGTAAGCGTGAGAACTGCCAAGCCCGGCAAGAGTGAGAATTTAGACTATATCTACAGCCAGACGGAAGTGACAAAAAAATCCATGAAAACCGGGAAGCTTCTGGCGTTCCTGAGCAGGCAGGATCCTTCATTTTCAGCGGCAGAATTAAAGAAGCTGTCTGAATCGACATTTCGCAAACTTCAGGACTGCTGGGGCAAAAGAGACAACGGCCCCATGAAGCCGCTGCTCATGGAGACTCTGTTCAACCAGCATGTGTCGCAACTCAAGGGGCTGGTCCGGAACCACGAAATCAACCGGATTGATGACCTCAAGGTCGAGCGGGTGGACATCGTCAACGTGCGCTATACGGAAAAGCCCGATCAGCGGGAATTCACAGCCCTCATCTCCGCCTCTGCGCGCGATTACTATGTTGATGACCGCGCAAATCAATTTCTCCGGGGGGACAAAAACCCGTCCCGTTTCCAGGAATTCTGGACTTTTCACCGCTCCGGAGATCAATGGCTGCTCCGCGAGATCGAGCAGGCCGGTGAGTCCGATATTCTCAAGGATGAAAATTTTGTTGAAACGTTAACGGATCAGACGATCAAGGGAATTTACGAAGAGACAGCCGCGCAGGAAGGAACGGCCGGACCCTGGCTGGAGAAAGGAATGGAGCAAAAGGCCACGCGCATCGATCGTCTGCTGAACTTCCTCGCGCAGACGGACAAAATCTGGGACCGTAACCAGATGCTGGAGCGCGCCCGGCAAGTTTTCTTAAGCGTATTTCTGTCCCGGGAGACCGGCGACCCGGCGCAGTTGCCGCAAGCCGACCTGTTCCCAAACGTAGCTGACAGCTTGCGCAAGCAGCTTCAGCAGTGGCAGATGGAGGGAACGACCGTAGAATACAGGAACATTTGCGTTCGCAAGGCGGAACTGATCCTGGTCAGAAACTTCACCGATCCGGCGAAGGATGAGTACACCATTCGCATCAGCGCCCATGCCCAGCAGGTGGTCCGCAAGGGTCGTCAGGTTTTAAGTGAACAGCCCTATGTCACTCCTTTCGAGGAGTACTGGACATTCGGCCGTATGGACAACACCTGGAAACTCAAGGAGGTGTTGCCGCCCGCCGGGGGCGAGAAACTGATCGCCGAGGAGAACGTGGACGAAGACAGCAGCGCAGGGCAGATGCAATGGTACTACCGGAAGACCCGTGCCGACTGAGCTTCTTTATCATCACCTGAACATTTCCTGCATAGAAAAGTGAATGTCCATGATATCCAAGCGATTCATAAGACCGGGAGATGCGGTAAAAAAGCCGGTCCGGCTTGCCTTGTTACTGGCAGGTCTTCTTGTCTTTTCACTTTCGCCTGTTCCGGCAGGCGCCTGTGATTCCCAAAGTGAATCGGTCAGATGCCTTCCAACTTTTCCAGACAAAGACGGATGGTATGGTGGCGATGGCGCATACTCCATCCGATTGGATGAAAAGCGTGTCCTCTGGTTTTTCGGAGACACCTTTGTATCCCGTGAAGAGGGCAGACAGGACCGGATAGATATGAAGGTTGTTCTCGGGACGACGCTGGCCGTCTCAACCTGCACGGCCGATAACGAATTTAAGATTCAATATCATCTTAAAAAGAAAAATGGAGAATTCCGATCGTCCTTCGGCGAAAAGGACTGGCTGTGGCCGCAGGATCCCTTTATGGTTGATCATATGCTCTATGTTCCGCTCATCTCAGTGAAAGCCAATCCGGAGATAAAGGGGCCCTTCAAATTTGAGATCGCGGGGCATAAAATTGCCAGGATAAAAAACTTCGAGGGGGCCGATCCGAACCAATGGATCATTGATTACGTGGACCTGACGCCTGGAATTCCAAAGGGTATTCAGGCTTTCGCGACGACATCGGCCGTTTATCGGGATTATGTTTATTATTATCCGCTGTACAGCGCGACCAAGGACGGATTAAGTGTTTTTGGAAATATTCTTGCCCGCATTCCCACAAACAAACTTGACAATCCGGCTCAGGTCATCGAGTATTTGACCAAAGACGGGCAGTGGGAAAAAGAGCTCGATCCCGCAAAGGTAAAGATCGTGCTTGGCGCCGCCGTTTCAGAGCTGAGCGTAAGATACCATCCTGACGACAGGAAATGGATTGCCGTTTACATGTCCATCAGAAACAACGGAGATCAGATGTTATATCAAACAGCGGATGCACCGGAGGGTCCATGGACCGAACCCAAAGTCCTCCTCGGGTCCATTCCTGAAGTCGACCCGAAAAGTCTCCGATACGACAAGAACAATTTTTGTTACGCCGGCAAAGAGCATCTGGAATTTGCAAAGGGGAGAAATCTGGTTGTTACTTACGTATGCAATTCATATGAGGATTTTGAAAAGAACACGAGTTTCATCCGAAAAAATCTTTTTCTTTACCGTCCCATCGTAAAAAATTCAAGTCGCTAATCTGTTTAAAGCCAGGCGCGATATGACAGATCGCCTCAGTATCTTGGCTGGCACCATGTATCCGTTGGCCCAGCCTCCCCTAAGACACATCATCCCGATCACCATTATTTTTTTGAAATAACATAGCGGATTGAAATCATGTATTCTGATCGAGATTAACGATTTGTGTAGTTCAGGAAGAACCAAATGACCAAATAACCTATTTGCCCGAACGCACCGGGAGTGCCCGGAAGTTGATGTCGCTTGACTGGTGAAGCCAGTTACGCAGGCCAGCGTAGAAATAGAAGTAGGCGGCGGAACCGCGCGTCTCCGATGCCCAGGGAGCAATACAAGTAAGACGAATCAATTCTGTTAAATGGACATCATAACCACAGTGCTTTTCAGGAAGAAAAGCTTGCGGTCGTCTTTATCTCTGTTGTCAAGGAAACTTGATCTAATATTTATTTCTGATAAACGACGGTATGACGATTCTCATGAAAATCAATCGGCTGAAAGTCGAGGAATTGCGGAGAAAATCGACAAAGGGGCGGAAGTGGCTGACCCGACCGGACCCGGGCTGATAGGTGACCCGGATGGGCGCCTCGATGACGGGTATGCCCTTCCATGCGGCCTTGACAAGAATTTCCACCTCAAACTGGAAGCGCCGGGAGTTGACTTTCAGATTCATGGCTTCCGGCAGCGGATAGAGCCGCATGCCGCTTTGCGAATCGGTCATCCGGGGACCGCCGGACAACCGGACCCAGAAATTGGAAAACTGCCGACCGAACCGGCTCGTCCAGGGAATATCGGGGGTGAGCATGCCCTCCCGCCGGCCGACGATGATGGGCCGCTGGTTCTCCGGAATCGCCCGGATTAGATGGGTGACATCTTCGGGATGGTGCTGGCCGTCGGCGTCGATCGTGACCGCCCAGTCGGCCACCTGCGCGGCGGCAGCAAAGCCCGTCCGGATCGCAGCTCCCTTGCCCTCATTTTCCCGATGGCGCAGAATCGCAATCCCGTCGATCGCTTTGATTCGTTCGTAAGATGAATCCGTTGAGCCGTCATCGACCACGAAGACCGGCCAGCCAAGTTTCAGAACCCCCAGAACAACATCGGCAACCTTTTCTTCGTGGTTGTAGAGGGGGATGATCAGGGCAAAACGGCTTCTGCCGGAGACCTTTTCAGGAGACTGCATCTCAGACAACCGTCAGCATCATATAGGCCATGGAAAATCTGCCGCTTTCCGGAATGAAGCATAACATTTTCTGTCCGGTGCGGAGCTTTCCGGAATGGAACAGCTCCTCCATGATGACAAAGATGCTGGCGGAACCGGTGTTCCCCTTGGTAACCAGGTTCGTGAACCATTTATCATAGGGAATTTGAAAACCAATGGCCGTCATCCGATCATACAGCTTGTCCCGGAAGAACTCCGATGAGTAATGGGGCAGAAACCAGTCGACCTCATCGGCCTTGAGATTCCGTTTCCGGATCACTGCGGTCAGGGTTCGGTCTACCGCGGTCTGCACGATCTCCGCATTGAGCAGGCGGGTATCCTGCTTGATCGGGAAATAATCCTGCTTGAGGGCTTCCTCGATGGATTCGGCATGACGCCAGCCCACCATGGAACCGTCACTCTGTTTGATTCCCCCGGCATACATACAGGTGTCAAAAACACTGGCAAAGGAGAGATGATCGATCCAGTCCACCCGCAGGGAAATACCGCCGTCATTTTTTCTGTTTGACAGAAACACGGCTCCGGCGGCATCGGAGACCATCCAGCGCAGAAAATCGGCATTAAATGCAAGCGTCGGTTCCTTTTCCAGGTCAGCAAAGGCTCCCGAACACTTGTACTGAAAAAAACCGCTCCGGATATAGGATGACGCCATCTCCGAACCGGTAACCACGGCGTTGCCCGAATGACCCGTCGCGACATTCATCCAGGCATATTTAAAAGCGGTGATGCCGGAGAGGCAAATCCCGGCGGTTGTCATGACTTCACAGGGGGCGCATTTAAGCTCACCGTGGACCATCAGGCCGTGGCCGGGAAGGTTCATATCCGGTGAAGATGTCCCGCAGCAGAGGCATTCAATCTCATCGAGTTTGAAATTCGGATAAGGCTTCAGCGCTCTGACGGCTTCGGCGGTCATCCGGGCATTGGTGTGCGTCAGTTTGCCCGTTGCCGGATCGATCGCGTAATAGCGGGTTTGAATCCCGTTGTTGGCCAGAATTTTTTCCTTTGTCTTTGACGGGATATCGCCGATCTTGCCCAGCACCTGCTCGATGTGATCGTTATCGACGGGTGCATTGGGAAGACATATGGCTATATCGTTAATATAAACATCCATACCTTCCTCCTCGGTCAATTTTTGTGAAAGCTCATGAACAACTCGGCAAAGGTTTTGTAGAATTCCTTCTTGGCAAGCCGGGTTGGCGTTACTGCGTTCAAAAATGTATAATAATCCAGGTCGTGTATCTCGATCTGGTCCTTCATCTCCAGGTAAAGAGGGGTTCCCGGCATCGGTGTCAGGATGGAAAGAATGGGAATCTCGATCCTGTTTCCCCGGATAAACCGCTCTAACTGCCCGAAATCCTCATAAGAGTAATCCGGCGGAACGATAAAGTCCCCGACAATGGCAATGCCGCACTCATGGAGGATTTCAATCGCCTTCCGGCTGGTTTCCACATCGATGCGTTTATGATATTTTTGCAGGGTCCCGTCGTGGATGTCCTCAAAACCCACGATGACATTGGCCAGCCCCGCTGTTTTCCACTTCCTGATGAGCTGGGGATGCCGGACGATGGTATCGGGACGAATATCAGCCAGAAATCGCTTTTGAAACCCCTCCTGAATAATCCGGTCACAGAGCGTCTCTGCGGTACCGACGTCACCGAAAGTATTGGCGTCCACCATTCTGATAAAGGGGATATCCTTCAGTAGTTTGATATCCCGTATCACACTGTCCACCCGGCAAACAAGGTAATTTCCGCCTGTTGTTTCCGGAATGGTGCAGAAGGAACACCGATGGGTGCATCCGAAGGCCGTCACGATAAACCCGATGTTCATGCCGAGCTTTGTCAGGATATAGGCGTTTCGGTTTTTTTCCACAAGATCATAGCGGGGCGGTTTGTCATCCACAAGGTCCGCCGACGTGAATTTCCTGATTGTAAGGGACAGGTCTCCACCGGGATTGCTGCCGGCTACACCGGGTATCCCTGCGGGGTTCTCTTTTTGTTCAAGGGCATCGACAAGCTCGCGGAAGCTTTTTTTCCCGAGTCCGGTCACAATAAAATCGACGCATGGCCTGTTGAAAAACTGGGGATCGCAGGTTGCATGCTGGCCGCCCACAACAATGACCGGATGATCGGAGCACCTGATTTCTTCGGCCAGTTGAAGGACCCGATTGGCTTCACAGGTTACCGCAGTAAACCCTACGACATCAGGTTTGAACCGGTCATATTCAGCCCACAGGCTGTCGGGGTCCACCTTGAGGTCGATGATGGCGACTTCGTGGCCGTCCAGGTTGCCGGCGATCGTCTCCAGACCCAGCGGTTCGCCTCTGAAAATCTGCTTCACGGCGGTAATGCCATATTCCTCTTCAGGGATGCTCCGGCCCGCATTGGGCGGATTGATCAGCAGGATACGCATCGTTAAACTCCTTGCATGTCAGACAGAAAGGCAACGGCCCACGTTCCCGGACCGGTATGCACACCCGTTGTCAGAGAAAGGGGCTGCACCATGATTTCCGCTTGGACGTAATGCCCCATGATTTCCGGTTTTACAACATCTTCAACCCAGCTCTGATTGTCAGAATACTCCAGCATGATCAGGGCCTTTTTGTCCGGGCGCAGCGACTGATCCAGTTTATCCATGGCAAAGGCGACCTGCCCGGCCTGATTTTTGACGGCGCCGACTTTTTTCGCCCCCTCGGCCAGAGGACTGATGACCGGCTTCATGCCGAGGACATCACCGAAGAAGGCACCGGTTCTGGACAGGCGCCCGCCTGCGGCCAGATATTGAAGCTTATCCAGAAAGATATATTCTTCACAACGCGCGATGGCCTGCTGCGCGAAATGGATGACCTTTTCCGGATCATCGGTCTGCCGGGACAGGCGGGCGGTGGCAATGGCAATCAGGCCGAGCCGGCCGGATGCAGCCGCCGTATCCAGGACGATCAACCGGTTACCGGGATCATGGAGCCGTTTCCACTTGGTGACGACGTCATAATTTCCTGTAAAGACAGAGCCGACACAGAGGTAGAGGACTTTTTCATAAAGACTGAGCGCACTTTCATAATGCTGATGCCTCTCAAAAACGGAGGCCTGCGACGTGACGACCTTCAGCCCCTGCCGCATGCCGGCATAGAGGTCCGTCGGGTTGAAATGTGTCTCCGGCAGACAGGTCTCGCCGCTGGTGATATAACTGTCCAGAAGCGTCATCCCCAGCACCCGGGCATCGTCTCGCGTCACCGATCCTGCGGCGTCGGTCATGATATAAACGGCGGGACGTGTTTGGGATCGCTGAAAGGCTTTCGTCTGGACTCCCAGATCATCATCTGCCCATCTCACGACGGATCCAAGGGATTCGATCCTGCTGCGGACAACATCCCGGTCACAGGTGTGCAGGTGGATTTTCAGATAATCGGCATCCCGGGTGACCACCACACTGTGACTCACCGCAGACAGCCTGCTGACAGCCTCTTCAGCCTGTTGATCGGTGCTCAGGATCGCATCCACGCAGTATCCCGATTCGGCATCCTCCTGAAAGGATGGGGAGATGCTGAGATAATCCTTGAAGACGGCGGTGATGGGGCGAAATTCATCCGTCATCTTCAGGAGCCTGTGAAAGAAACCCTCAAAATAGAGGAACATGCCCAGGGCGCCTGCATCCACCACGCCGGCCTTTTTGAGCTTGGGCAGAAGATCCGGTGTGGACCGGACGGTCTCCTCCAGACGGCTCAGAACTTTTTTCCCCCATACGTCCAGAAGCAGTTTTTCGGCACACTGGTCCTCCTCGCGGAAGGACGCTGAGAGAGCAGGGGTATTTTCTTTTAATATCTCTGACAGGGAATCAAAAAGGGTGAGCATCGTGCCGGGTCTGGGATCATGGATCGCCTGCCGTGCCTGCTGACAACCCTGTTCGGCCGCCGGCCAGAGGGTCTCCGTGGAATCCGCCCTGATGAATTCGGTCAGGAAACGATTGGCAATGTTCCCTGAGTTTCCGCGGGCGGACAGCAGCAGCGCTTTGACCATTTTGCTGTGCTCCTGGTCTAAGCGGCGCAAGGGTGCGAGACTGACGACCAGATTGCGTCCCGTGTCGCCATCGGCCACCGGAAATACGTTAATCCGATCCAGAAGGTCTGCCCACGCAGAAACCCGCTCAACACCGGCCATCCATGCCTTTTGAAAATCGGAGGCCATTCTTAAAATCCCAGTGCGATGCGAATTTCATCGGGGATCCGGAGCATAATTTCCATCGTGGGCGTCAGAACGGCGACCTGCTCCGTTTTGCCCCGGGCGCATATTTTATCATCAGCGGCCAGCCGGATTTCAAAATCCACCATGAGTTTAAATCGGGCGTCGACAAGCGTAGCCTTGCAGATAAATTCATCCCGGTACCGGAGGGGATAGATGTGCTTGGTGGAGGTCCGGATGATCGGAAAAATGGTTTTCGTCTTTTCAAAATATTTATAAAGGTCAACGCCCAGATGTTCGAGCAGCTCCCGGCGGGCATCCTCGAAGTAGTTTAAATAATTTCCATGCCAGACGATCTGCATGGGATCGAGGTCGTAGAAGGGAACCGTTTTCCTGAGTTCAAAACTTTTTTTTTCACTCATTTTTTCTTACCCGTTGCCGAATTTGCGAAAGGCCAGCTCTCTTTTCCGCGGGCGGAAGGTCTGATCGGCTTTTTCTTTTTCAATTACTTTTTTAAACAGTTTAAACATCTTGATGCCCTGGGATTCCTCGCGGTAGAAGGTGTCCCAGGCGTAATAATAGAGCTCCTGCAGTTTTTCCGGCGGCATCTGCCTGGGCTTGAAAATGACCTTATCGGTTGTGTAATCGTCCCAGTTGCCGGAGAGGATCCGCTTCTCCCGGGAGAAATCCTCAAAGGCCTGCGTATGCGGGAAAGGGGTCAGCACGGTGAACTCCGCCAGATCCAGATCGACCTCCATGAGGAAGTCAATCAGCCTTTTGATGTAGTCTTCCGTATGATTGTCCATCCCTAAAAGAATGGTTCCCTCAACGGCAATCCCGTAATCATGATAGCGCTTGATCCGGTCCCGGATGTAATCCGATGTGTCAAAAATCGCCTGATAGACATACCAGGCCCCGGCCTGCGCAGCCAGATCCAGCACGTCGTCATCGTTTTCGATGGGATGGCAGCACCACTTCTTCTTGAGTGGAATCATTTCCCGAAATAGGTTGATTTCCCAGGTTTTATCCTGAGCAAGAGAATTATCCACGATAAACAGCCGGTTATTATCGATGCTGGCCAGCTCTTCCACAACCCGCTCGTAGGGACGTGGTCTGAATTTCCGCCCCCCGAGGTAACTCACACAGCAGGGATAACAGTTGAACCGGCACCCCCGCGAGGCGTGGACAAGATCAACCATCTGGACGCCCTTGTAGTTGTAGAGTTCGCGGTTCAAAATGCTTCGCCGGGCGGTGCCGACAGATTCAATCGGCGGATGATCGTTAAGATAATCATAGACTTTTTGCAGCCGGTTGTTTTTAAAGTCATCCAATACCTTTTCCATCCGTCCTTCCGCTTCCCCGAGGAAAACGGAATCCGCGTGCGTCATGGTCTCTTCCGCATGAAGCATGGTGGCAATCCCACCGCAGATGACCTTGATGCCTTTTTGCCGGTAACCGTCCGCGATTTCCCATCCGCTTTTTACCTGGCCGGTCAGCATCATGGAAATGCCGATGAAATCAGCGTGGTCGTCAGCCGGCAGGGGTTCAACATTTTCGTCAATGAATTCGATATCGATCCCCTCGGGAAGGGTGGCGGCGAAAACAACAGGACCGTGCGGCGGAAGATGGAATTCCGTCTGCCGATCCAGTTTTTTCCACTTCGGATAAATCAGTCTGAATTTCATGCAATTGTCCTGTTCCTGCCGGGAGCTTTACCACCATGTCTTCAAGAAGGCATCCGGGGTAAGAGATCCCTGAAAAATGTTTCGCCACTGATAAACTATTTTTCAGGGATAACGCAAAGCTTGCGGTATATTAATGCAATGCCGGCAAAACTTCAAGCACTTGTAAAAAATCGTCAATAATTTAATCGCTTATCATCGGAAGAGAGCCGTTCCGCCTGCAGAAGCATCAGTTTTAATCCGTAGCGGGGGGATTGATGACGGGAAAGTTCGATCCTTTCGGGAATTCCCTCTGCATTGCGTGAATAGGCCCTGACCTGCCGCGACAAATGGCCGCTGCTGTCGTATTGATTGATGGCCCACCCGAAGTCCCGATTGGCCAGCACATCACTCGTCAACCCTTTTTCGTCCCGATAACGGCATACGGGAAAGCCGTTATCCAAGGCTCCCGTACCGATGAGCCGACCGGCCGGCGGGGAAAAGATGAGCTTGATATCCGCCATGATTTTTTCCGCAAATTCCGGATCATCAAAGGGAGCCACGGCCTGGTTGACCGTCAGCAGCCGGTGATACCGGGCGTCAAATAAAATAAACCCTTCAACGGTCATGATGACGCTGTGAATCATCCCCCGGGGCGGATCAACGAGGACGATACCCAGAACCATGGACCGGGATTCATCGGGCAGCCTAGCTTCGATGGAGTGGGTGAATTGATAGGGACCGGCCGGAAAGAAAGAACCGCATCGCTCCCGGATATCCGCATTTCCAGGCAAACCGGAAGACTTTATTTCCGGAAGGCTGCTGCAGGCAGTGAAAATCAGAGAAATCATCAACAACCAGATGAATGGGCCCCGTCGCCGCTTGAATCCATGTTCTGCCTGGCAGAAATTTTTATTCACGGAAGATCCTGAAAGAGAGACGCTGAAAGCGGTTGGTTGATCTGCACGTCGCGGAACTCCAATAACGTAGAAGTGTTTTCGTTTTCGACGATCCTGATGGATTTCATGACGCCCGGCCTCTGGGAGAGGGTCAATTCAATGCGCTGGATCATGCGGGAAAGCGATTTTTCCCTGGGCGTGAGGATGATTCGGGCCGGCGATCCGTTGATGAGCGTTGCCGTAAAGCTTTGATTCTGATCGAATCTCCCGTGGAGCCACTGACTGATCTCCTGCATCACAATCCCCATGGACTGAAGATGGGCGCTGGTATCCTCAACCCAGCTGCCGCCTGTAAAAAGGTACCGTTTGACCCTTCCCTGATGCATCAGCAGGATACTTCTGACGGGAGCGGTATATTCCCATCTGAGTGAATCCGGGGTTTGAAAAAAGAATTGCCCCTCGGAAACGAGCGGTTTGGTGAGGATCTTCATCTGCTTTTTCTGGGTAAAGGGCGCGGCGACGGACCGGACATTGGCCGATTCCCGCCCGATCTGTTCCCAGTTATCCGCCCAGCCGGTCAAAAAAGCACAACAGGCAAGTACGGCAAAGCTGAACCATTTGGAATGAGGGTGTCTATTCATTGTGAACGCCGGATATGCATGATCTCAGAACATGCCTCCGTTGACGGAGATCACCTGACCGGTGATATAAGAGGCATCATCAGAGCAGAGGAACCGGACCACCTTTGCCACTTCCTCCGGTTTGCCGATCCGGGCCATGGGAATGACATCCTTAATCCGCTCAATCGGTGCATCTTTGATCATCTCCGTTTCAATCAGACCCGGTGCGACCACATTCATTCTGACCCCGATTCGGGCCACTTCCGCGGCAATGGAGCGACTCGCGGCAATCAGCCCCGCTTTTGCCGCCGAATAATTGGCCTGGCCGCGGTTGGCGACGAGACCCGCAACGGATGAAATGGAAACGACAGATCCCCGCTTATTGCGGAGCATCTTCTTCAAAACGGGTTTCGTTACGTTGTAGAAGCCCTTCAAGGTCGTATCGATCACCCGGTTCCAATCTTCGTCGGGCATCATGATAAACAGGCCATCTGCCGTAATCCCCGCATTGTTGACCAGAATTTCGATGTTTTTAAACCGGGAGAGGATATCCTGAAGGCAAGCCTCCGCTGCGGTGGCATCGCTGACGTCAAACCGGGCTTTTTCACCGTCGCTTCCCGCCTTCCGGATCATCTCCAGGGTTTCTTCTGCCGCCTGATCGTTCGATTTATAATTCAAAATAATATAATAGCCGGCACCGGCCAACTCCACGGCGATCGCCCGGCCAATACCCCTGGCACCGCCCGTTACAATCGCAACTTTCTGATCATTCATGAAAATCCACTCCTTTGTCTCTATTTATCTTCTTCCACTTCCGGTTCCGCTCCGGGCCGGAAAACCTGCAACTCCACCCGGCTTAAAAGCCGGGACTCCGATTCCACTTCTCCGGCAAACACAGCATAGGATTCAAGGGAGGACTCAAGGGAATAAAGCCTGCGGACGGTCGCGACCAATAGCATCTTCAGGGGGATCCTGTCGATAAAAAAGTCAGCTTTCTTGATGCCTACAAGCCACCCCTTTACCCCCGCCTTGCCATCCTTCTTTTTTGATTTCCAGCCTTCCCAGACGCCGGCAGTCTGGGCGACTAATTCAATGAGCATGATTGGATCCACGGTGTCCATGTCGTCATGAGGCCATTGCTCAGTCACCAGCGACGACGTTTTTGCCAAAGCGTCATTGATTTCCAAAACATCATCCACCCATTTCATACGGCCGCGGTGGGGAATCAGGTCTTCAATCTGTATGCCGGTCACGGACATCTTGATCAGGGCTTTCTCATCTTCTGTCTGAGGGATTTTTGCTGTTCTTATTATGAAAATTTCTCCGGCGTCAAGAACAATTATTGAAAGTTTCTCTTCTATTTTCCATTGACATCTGATAGGAAGCGAGGTTCAGTGAATTTCTCCCTTAATGCATCCGGGTCAACCAGACCGTGGAGATCACACCGGTTACCCCGGCAGGCAAGCAGGCCTGCCCGTTGCTCGAACAGATGCTCTTCGGAGGCATTCATAAGGACATAACCGACCCATGATTGAAATTGCCCACCTTTACAAATTTTATGATCAGCGTCCTGTCCTGAATGACGTGACCCTTTCCGTGCAGGAAGGGTCGATTATGGGATTGCTGGGACCCAACGGTGCCGGCAAAACGACGCTGGTTTCGATTTTGACGGGGATCATTCCAAAAGACCGGGGACAGGTCTTTGTCAACGGGTGGGATCTGGACAAAGACCTGAAATCCATCCAGTCTCAATGCAGTATTGTGCCTCAGAGCTTTGCTTTCTATCCTACATTGACAGCCTATGAAAATCTGTTGTATTTTGGTGCCCTGTACGGACTGGATGGTCGGATGTTGAAGGCCCGCATTGATCGGGCCGTCGATATCGGCAGCCTGCAGGCCTTTCTGCATAAAAAGGCCGAAAAATGTTCCGGTGGGATGAAAAGAAGGTTGAATCTGGCGATTGGTCTGCTTCACAATCCCCGGATCCTCTATCTCGATGAGCCGACGGTGGGCGTTGACACCCAATCCAGAAATTATATCCTGGAAATGATTAAAAAAATAAACCGGGAACAAAACACCACCATTATTTATGCCTCTCATTACATGGATGAAATAGAACATATTTCTGATGATATCGCCATTATCGACGAAGGCCGTATTATCCTGCATGATCGTAAGGAAGCTGTTCTGACTCACACCGGTAAGGTGTCCATCCAGGTGGAAAGCCTGAGTACCTCGTTCTGTGACCGGCTAAAACATCTGGAGGGGCTTCAGATCGGCCCGAAGGGCATTCTGGTCGACAGGAATGAACGCTTCCATACAAACATGATGCAACTCTTTACACTTTTCGAACAGGAGCACGTGGAAATCAAGGATATGACCTTCGGTTATAAAAATCTTGAAGACCTGTTTTTAACCCTAACGAGTGTAACATTGAGAGACCGTTGAATAAAATTATCCAAATCCTGAAAAAAGAGTTTCTGATCATTGGACGGGATGTCCATTCTGTGGCGGTACTGTTCATTATGCCGGCGGTCTTTATCTTAATTATGTCGCTGGCCATGCGGGATCTGTTTGATATTCACGCCCCTGTGCAGATTAACATCCTTGTGGTTGACCAGGATGGGGGACCGATATCAAAGGAATTTCTAAATAATCTGGATAAACTGGATGTCCTTGCGATTCAAAAGCTCGATCCAAACAGTACAGTGGATCAGATCACCCGGCGAATGTTTGAAAAGGACTATAAATTCGCTTTTATCCTGACGGATCGTTTTTCTTCCTTCGTGGAGAATAAAAGTGGTGGACAGGATCAAAAGCCACTGATGCTGATGGTAAATCCTACGGTCGGCACCCATACGCAACTGGTTTTAAAGAATATTCTTGGCAGTAACCTGGCAAAAATGAGAGTCCAGACCTTTATCAGGAGCCATGAAAAATGGCTGGCCTTGGCTGGCATTGACAAGCAGAAACTCATGGAGCCGGTGGATACATCGATCGGCATTCAATATGTCTATAAAAACAAACAGGACTATAAAATTCCCAGTGCCGTTCAGCAGAGCGTGCCCGCCTGGTTGGTGTTTTCCATGTTCTTTATTGTGATCCCCATTTCCAACACCTTCATCGCCGAGCGAACACAGGGCACGCTTTTAAGACTAAAAAGTATCAATATATCAAAGTATTATCTTCTTTCCGGGAAAATTGTTCCCTATTTTCTGATGAACCTGATCCAGGTGGCACTCATGATCCTGATCGGCATGTACGTTGTTCCTCTCCTGGGAGGAACAGCCTTCACGCTGGGGAGCTCCTGGGGAGGGCTTCTTTTAATTGCGGCCAGCGTCAGTTTCAGCGCCATTGCGTTCGCCCTGCTGATCGCTTCCATTGCGAGAACCACGGAGCAGGCCACAACCATCGGTGCCGTTTCGAACATCATCTTCGGTGCTGTTGGCGGGATCATGATTCCAAAATTTGTCATGCCGGATTTTATGCAAAGACTGTCCAATCTCTCGCCCATGTCCTGGGGATTGGAAGGTTTCCTGGATGTATTTCTCCGCAATGGGGATATCCGGGATGTTTTACCCAAAGCCATCTTGCTGCTGGCATTCGGCATGGTCATGCTGTTTTTCACCGCCAGGATTCTCAATAAAGAATTTGAAGGAAAAAGAGTTTTATGAAGGGATCTCTTGATGAAAATTTCAAAACGGCGCTGAAACGGCTGATCATCGAAGCTTGCGATCTGGCGGACCGGATTGATGTCCATGAGATTGACGATCATGCGCCTCTTTTTGGCAGAAATTCAAAATTGGGACTCGACTCGATTGATGCCCTGCAGATTTCCATTGCCATTCAGCATGAATATGGAATCACGATCACGGACAGCAAGGAGATGCGGCGGATCATGACCTCTATCAATACTTTCGCAGATTTTATCCAACCGGAGTCATGATTTGAAATATCCCGTCTACATTCGAGGAAAGTCTCTGGTCTGTTCGTTGGGAGAGGACCTGGAAGACATCCTGACGCAGGTCCGGCAAAAGGATGTTCATGTTGATTTTATCCCTTTGACCCTGGCCCGGATGGACGACACTCGCCCCTATTACCGAATTCATCGAAATCATCCTCCGCAGCAAAACCTGGAGACTTATTTTTATGAAATATTGTTTGATACCGTTTCAAGAGCCATCGCTGATGCGGCCCTGACAAAAGAGGATGTCGAAGGGCTGGCGATTTTCTTCGGCTCAACATCGATCGATATCCCCATTTACGAATCCTATTACGAAGCGTCCGATTCCGTTGCCCTGGATCTGTTTTCCAGGGCCTCCTTCGGGTATGGGACTATCGTCAATGAAACCGCCAGACACTTTGGCATCAAGGGCCCCTGCTACACCTTCACCACGGCCTGCACCTCCAGTGCCAATGCCTTTCTTTATGCCGCATCCATGGTTGAGAAAGGAGATTTACAAAAGGCCCTAGTGATCGGCTATGACCTTTTCAATCATACAGGTTTTTATGGATTTGAGTCCCTGAGACTGACCGCCCGATCATCCTATAAGCCCTTCGATAAAAACCGGGACGGGATCATCATGGGAGAGGCTTGCGGCGCCGTCATTCTCGACCGGCAACGCAAAACAGAACAGGATTTCCATTATCTGGGTGGAGCGACGCTCTGCGATAACTTTAATGTGACGACCCATGCCGAGACGGGTGACGTCATCGCGGCCGTCATCCGTCAAGCCATGCAGTATGCCGGCATCGGCTGTGATCAGGTTGATGCGGTCAAGGCCCATGCCACGGGAAGCGATGTGAATGACCGGACAGAGTGCAACGGCCTGAGGCAGGTTTTTGGCGACCGGATGCCCCCCGTCACCGGTCTCAAACCATTCATCGGGCATACGGTCGGCGCCTCCGGCGTTGTGGAACTGATCCTCTTCACGGAATCGGTGAAAAGGGGTTTTGTTCCGGCAACTCCCGGTTTTGCGGTTCCCGATGAGGAACTGACGGTTACGCCGCTGATCGAACCTCTCCCTGTGAAAGACGGGATTTTCATGCTCAATTATTTTGGATTCGGCGGAAATTGTACCTCGCTGATTGTCTCCAATAGAAAGTAAATGATTGATGTTTATTCATAATGCAGCCACGTTTCTGACCCGGCCGGCCGATGTCAAAACCCTGAAAGAAGAATTGAAAAGCTATACCGACGTCTATTTCCGCCGGATCAATAAATTCGTCATGCTTGCCCTTATCGGTGCGTACCGATGCGTGCTTAATCAGCAGATCAGCCGCGATACGAGCATTTATCTGACAACAGAAAACGGAAATCTGGGGGATACGGAAAGCGTTCTCAACCAGATCTACCGCCTTCATTCCCTCCCCATGCCCTATAATTTCATTAACACCATGGCCAATACGGCTTCATTCTATGTCGCCCAGGGATTGAACCTGACCGGACGGAACATTTCCATCTCCAGCCAGAACCTTTCCTTTGAAAGAGGACTGGAATTATTGAAAACAGATATGGATCTGCATGTGGTCCAGTCTGCCCTCGCCGGTAGCGTGGATGAAGCGACCGCGTCGGAATCCCATTTCCGGGAAAAATCCGGGCTTCTCCATGATCAGGTGAATCAGGTCGACCGGAGCTGCTGGCTGTATCTGAGATCTGAGCAGGATGGCGCCGTCGGGGAAGTGACAGCCATCCGGTCTTTCCAGACGAAACAGGACAGCCTCCAATGGCTGGAGACCCATGGTCGTTCTTATTCCCGGCCTCTGTTCTTATCCTTCGGCATGGCCATCGGTTCCGAGGAAAAGGAAACCTGGAAGCAAAGGATCCGACCCGATGGGGAGTTTGATTATATCCGGGATTGCGGGTATCTAAATGCCACGACTGCCTGCGGCGTTGCGGAATTTGTCAACCAATTCAAATCCGCAAACCTGCTCCACGTCAACAAGAATTTTCAGGACCAGTACGTCATTCTGCTGATGCAGTGTTATTGAAACGCGAGAGCCCCAGTCCTTATGCAGGAGAGGGGCTCAGTGGGGATAGATTATGAAAAGAGCTTTGGGTCAGACGTCCGTTTATCGCGCTGGAGAAGATTAACCCACCATGATCTTGATGGTATCGATGACGGGGTTGGTGAACAGGGCAATCAGCACCGTGTACAGCGCGAAGGCACCTACCACTTCTCCGGTATACATCTTCTCATATTTGTGCTTCAGGGAGATGATGATCAGTCCCCCCACAATCAGACAACCCAGCTGGAAATAGGGGAAGTTCCCCACGCCGCCTAACGTATACTCCGCAAAGCTGAAGCTTGCCGTCAAGAGAACCACCATTACCGCTGCTGCCATTGTTCCTAATG